>Ga0172381_10000963_pt1 | contig 35671 bp, 27 predicted proteins | sample Leawel6488metaG_FD_119754 | JGI IMG/M metagenome (GOLD analysis project Ga0172381, IMG submission 119754) | Leachate microbial communities from a municipal landfill in Southern Ontario, Canada - Leachate well 64-88 metaG | ecosystem: Engineered > Solid waste > Landfill > Unclassified | place... | reverse complement strand
CTAAATATAGAAATATTGGAGGAGATGTCTCGATAGCGGAAGCCATCAGGCCTATCACCTACAAAAACGACCTCTGCATTTTGGAGGCCATTTTTGTTTCTACTAAAGGAGGATTAATGAAGAAAACAGCCGTTTTGATCGTGTTGGCGATATTTTGCTTAAGTTGCTGCGGAAGCCTATATGCGGCTGATGAAGCTAAGGCAGAAAAGGCACGTCCTACGAAAATAACCCCAAAGAAAGTCTCCGTAGATACGATAGGTGACGGGAAACCTCACAGGTTTGAGTATTATGACGCTGAAGGCAACCTGACCAAGGTCGAAAATGACACCAAGGGCAACGGTGTCATAGACGAGACGGTTATGTATGAGAATGGCAAGCCGGTAAAAAGCTGGAAAGACACCAAAGGAACAGGCAAGCCTGACGTATGGGTAGAGTATTGATAATCGGTTAGCCGCAGTAGTAAATTTTATAGAGACGGTCTGAAGCAATTTCAGCCCGTCTCTTTTGTTTTCTCCCGCAAATTTGTTTCTACGCAAAAGACGCCGAGGGTGCTATAATATACTAAAGTGACGCGTCCTCAAAAGATATCAAATCGCCGCGCTTAAAACCAAACAACAGAAAAGATCGGAACCAATGCCCAATCAAAAGAGAAGAAAAGATGTGCGTAATCTCGCTATAGTCGCCCACGTTGACCACGGAAAGACAACGCTCGTTGACACACTGCTTAAATATACCGGCGCCCATAAATTTGAAGATGGCGAGGTCACTATAATGGATTCAAACCCTCTCGAAAAAGAGAGGGGGATAACGATATTCTCAAAGAACGCATCCTTTAATTACAAGGGCGTGCAATGTAATATCGTTGATACGCCGGGGCATGCTGATTTTGGAAGTGAAGTGGAGCGTATACTTGAAATGGTTGACGGAGTGCTTCTTCTGGTTGATGCTGTAGACGGGCCGATGCCGCAGACAAAATTTGTACTGAAAAAATCCCTAGAACTGCATTTGAAACCCATACTTGTTATCAATAAGATCGACAGGCCAAATGCGCGGCCGGATGAGGTCGCCAGCATGACGTTTGACCTTTTCTGCGAACTCAATGCCACCGACGAACAGCTCGATTTTCCTATAGTGTATGCCTCGGGCCGGGACGGATATGCCAAGCTCGATCTCGACGACCCGAACGATAATATAAAACCTCTCCTGGACACGATCCTGCACAGAGTATTGCCGCCGGTAGCAAATCCGGATCTTCCGTTTCAGATGCTGGTGACGATGCTCGACCATAATTCGTATTTTGGCCGTATCGGGATAGGACGCATATTCCATGGTGCAGTTCGCGTCGGAGATCCCGTAGCTCTTGTGAAGCGCGACGGCACGATCACCACTACGAATAAAGTGACCAAGATCATGAAGTATAAAGGGCTGACTCCTGTGGAGGCAAATGAGGCGATGGCAGGCGACATTATTATGATAATGGGTGTCGAGGGTGTGTCGGTCGGCGAAACGATCACATGCATAGATGCTCCGAAGGCGCTGCCTACTGTAAAGATAGATGAGCCGACGATATCCATGAATTTTTCTCACAATACCAGTCCGCTTTCCGGTAAAGACGGAGGTGTATTCCTGACGTCGCGCCATATCCGCGAATACCTTGAGCACGAGATGATGGTAAATGTAGGCATAAGGGTGGAGGAGGTCGACGGCGGTGAACGATTTAAAGTATCAGGACGCGGTGAACTTCATCTGGAGGTTTTGATAGAGACGATGCGCCGCAAAGGATATGAGCTGGAAGTTTCCAGGCCGCAGGTTATTTTAAAAAAGATCGGCGATGACACTTTTGAGCCGGTAGAGGTCGTGGTGATAGAAGTGGACAGCATGTATCAGGGTGCGGTCATGCAGGCGCTGGGAGAACGCAAGGCCGAAATGAAAGACATGAAGACCACATCCTCCGGTTATATACGTATGGAATTTGTGATCAGCTCGAGAGCGCTCATCGGATTCAGAAGCGAATTTCTTCTGATGACGCGGGGAACCGGCGTCATGTGCCAGAATTTTCTCGAATATCAGCCGTATAAAGGCGAGATGCCGTCGCGTCAGAGGGGCGTCCTGGTCTCGAAGGATGATGGTAAAGTGGTTGCTTTCGCATTGTGGAATCTGCAGGAGCGCGGAGAATTGTTTATTGAACCCGGAGACATGGTTTACGGCGGAATGATAGTAGGCGTTAACAATAAAGGTGTCGATATAGTTGTAAATCCGCAGAAAGAGAAGAAGCTGACCAATATGCGTTCTTCTACCCGGGACATAGCGATCCAACTGGTGCCTTCGAGAAAGATCACCCTCGAATTTGCGCTTGTATTTATTGACGATGATGAATTGGTCGAGATAACGCCTTTAAATATACGGCTTCGAAAAATGCAGTTACGGGCAATAGACAGAGTGCGCACCAAACGAAAAGACAGAGCGGAGATAGAGGAGTAAACCTATGCCGCTACTAAGCTTGCAGGAGATCACGCTTGCTTTCGGCGGGCCGCGGATATTTGACCGCCTGAGCCTTCAGGTAGAATCCGGTGAACGGATAGCATTGCTCGGCCGTAATGGCGCGGGCAAGACCACGCTCCTGAAAGTCATATCCGGATCTCTCGGTGTCGATGACGGCGTAGTGTTTGTCCAGAACGGCATCAAAGTAGCATATCTTCCCCAGGAAGTCCCTGCCGATGTAAAGGGCAACGTATTTGATATTGTCCTGTCAGGTCTCGGTAAACGCGCGAAACTTTTAAGTGATTATCACCATGTCGCGCACCTACTTCAAACAGATAGCTCCCCTGCATTAATCCGGAAGCTCGACCAGCTTCAGTCGGAACTGGATCATACCGGAGGTTGGGATATAAGCCATGAAGTAGACAATGTTATAACCCGCATGAAGCTCGATCCGGACGCTGATTTTGCCAAATTATCCGGCGGGCAGAAAAGGCGCGTTCTGCTTGCCAAAGCGCTTGTTCTTAAACCTGAACTGCTTCTTCTGGACGAGCCGACAAACCACCTCGACGTAGATTCAATGATATGGCTCGAAGGATTTCTGAAAGACTATCCGGGTGCAGTTTTTTTTGTAACGCACGACAGGATGTTCATGTCTCATCTGGCTACGAGGATCGTTGAACTTGACCGGGGCCAGATCTATAGCTGGGCGTGTGACTACAGGACATTTCTGGAGCGTAAACAGGCGATGCTTGCTAATGAGGCCGCCCGGCGCGAAGAATTTGAAAAAAAATTGGCAGAGGAAGAAGTCTGGATACGAAGAGGCGTCGAAGCCCGCCGCTGCCGCAGCGAAGGCAGGGTGAAGGCCCTGGAGCGTTTACGTGAAGAGAAAAAGGCCCAGCGCAAAGAGGTCGGCAGTGTGCGGATGAGCTCGCAGAAAGCGGCTATGTCGGGGCACCTTGTTGTAAAGGCTTTGGGATTGAGTTTTAGTTACGGAGATAATTGTCTGGTCCATGATTATTCGACACAGATCATGCGCGGTGACAAGATAGGCATAATAGGTCCGAATGGCAGCGGCAAGACGACATTGATAAGGCTTCTTCTGGGAAAGCTTGCTCCTCAGAAAGGTAAAACCAAACTGGGAACGAATCTGGAAATAGCGTATTATGACCAGCTTCGTGAGCAATTGGACGAAGAGAAGACAGTTGCGCAAAATGTCTGCGGGGAAAGCGACACGATCACGATAAATGGCAAGCCCAGGCATATTATCGGATATCTTCAGGAATTTCTTTTCTCCCCGAGCCGTGCCCGGACGCCGGTCAAAGTCCTGTCCGGAGGCGAACGCAATCGCCTGCTGCTCGCACGACTATTTACGAAGCCATCCAATATGCTCGTAATGGACGAGCCTACTAATGATCTGGATATAGAGACCCTTGAACTTTTAGAAGAGTTATTGCTTGCCTATACTGGCACCCTTCTTTTGGTAAGCCACGACAGAGCATTTCTTAATAACGTTGTGACCTCGACCATTGTTATGGAGGGCGGCGGTGTGATCAATGAATATCCGGGCGGCTATGATGACTGGCTCAAACAACGCCCAGCGAATATTTTACCGGCGAAAGTGAAGGCTAAGCCTGAGAAAGAGACGGTAACTCAGGAAAAGAAGGCTGCAGCGAAAAAGCTTTCTTTCAAAGAGACGCGCGAACTGGCAGAAATACCGATGAAGATTGAAGAGGTGGAGCGCGAACAGAAAGAGATACATGATTTGTTCGCAAGTATTGATTTTCATAAAATGGATCCTGCCGTGATCGCGCAAGCCAAAACCAGAATTCAATTTTTAACAGACGAAATAGCGAAGGCATACGAACGCTGGAAATATCTAGAAGAAGGCGCTGGACGTTTTTAACATCGTTCTCATTTTCTCTTGCCCTGACAGGCTGTATCGGGTAAAATAAACGGACGAATAAATCTGAATGCATGTGGCTGAATAAACTTGTGCCTCGGCCTGTGGCCTCGGTACTTAGCATACAGGTGACTGAATAAACTTGCTGACGTAGCTCAGTTGGTAGAGCAGCGGTTTCGTAAACCGCAGGTCGATGGTTCGAATCCATTCGTCAGCTCCATTTATATAAAAAAAAGGAGGCCGTAACATGAAATATTTGAAATTTGTAGCGGTGCTCGCAGCAGTTGTTTTAACTTTATCCATATCAGGGATTGTTTATGCTACGGATGATGCCGGGACAGTAAAAGATGAGATTGCGGCAGATAAAGAAACTATAAAAGATGAACGCGCTGAAATAAAAGAACATGCCGAAAGCGCTAAGAGCGAAGAAAAAGAGCTGAAGAACGAAATCAAAGAAGCAAAGCAGTCCGGTGATGAGGCAAAGGTTAAGGAGCTCAAGTCGGAATTTAAAACTACCCACCAGGAAAATGTCGCCCAGAGAAACCAGGATAGGCAGCAGCTTCGCGAGACTAAAAAAGAGCTTAGACAGGACGTAAAAGCGGCCAGAAAAGCGGGCCGGGCAGGCGGAAAATAAAATACAACTGATGGCAGGGTAAAGATTTGACTCGTTTTCGTGATGTACTTAAAAATAAAAATTTCCTGTTTCTATGGCTGGGGCAGGTAATATCAAACTTCGGAGACCGGTTAAATCAGATGGCGCTTGTCGCGCTGGTCTATTTACACAACCCCGGTTCAGAAATAGCTCTTGCCAAACTTATATCCTTTACAATAATCCCCGTATTTATAATAGGGCCTATAGCCGGAGCATGGGTTGACCGCCTGAACAGGCGGAAGATCATGGTGATATCAGATATATTAAGAGGCGCAATTGTCCTTTCGATACCGTTTTTTATCCGTGCTCATCAGATACTTCTTGTGTATCTGGCCATTTTTCTTACCTTTTCCATAGCCAGATTTTTTGTCCCATCTAAAATGGCCCTCATTCCCGAAATTGTTCCGCAGGACAAGCTGCTCGTAGCAAATACGTTGAATGACACTACCCATATGATAGGCAATGTCGTCGGACTTGTAGTGGCGGGAATTATAGTAAACATTGCTTCGATCGGTGCAATAGGCGGGTTTTATATCGATAGCGCTACTTTTTTCATCTCTGCAATATTGATAGCAATGATAGCAAAGACCGGGACGCGCGGACATGTTAAAGAAGATCTTGTTGCAACGGGAAAGGCCCTGGAGAATTCTCTGCGCCGGACAATTTTCAGCGAAATAAAAGACGGGATACAATATATTACGAAATATAGCGATATGCGTTTTGTAGTTTATGTATTTTTCCTGCTCATGGCCGGACTTGGGACAATTTCCTGCGTGATAATAGTATTTATACAGAGCGCTTTCGGAACTTCAACGAGGGATCTGGGATTTTTGGGGATGTTTCTTGTAGGCGGTTTATTTTTAGGCTCGATCCTTTATGGTAAATTTTGTCAGACTGTGTCAAAGAAAAACGCGATAAATTTAAGTTTTGCGGCCAGCGGAATAGCGATAATAATATTTACTCTGGTGGTGAATAGCCATCCAAATCTTTTTTTCGGGGGAATTTTTGTCGGTTTATTAGGGCTTACAATTAGCCCGATCATGGTCACTACAAATACGCTGGTTCATGCAACGGTGCCGGAAGAAGTCAGGGGAAGAATATTTAGTTCGCTTGAAGCGGTTATACACCTGGCGTTTCTTGTGTTTATGTTCATTGCGGCGTATGCGGCGAAATTTATAGACAGATTCTGGATAATTATAGCCGTTGGGGTTATATATTTTATTTGCGGTGCTGCGAGGCTTGTTATGCCTCGGCTTCGCTCGGCATAACCCTGAGCGAAGTCGAAGGGTTACTTCTTTGCGTTCTTCGGCTTCTTGAGCTTGTCGCCGCAGACTTTGAAGTAATTACATACGGGGCAGCAGATGTTCTCTTCGCCCTTTTCGCCTCTGTACCATTTTGTTTCGCAGGTCCAGTATACCTGGCAAGATTCGCAGCAATTGATTTTACTTTGTGGCATGATTTACCTCTCTTGAATATTAAGATACAGTATTAGAAAAGAATTGTCAATAAATATCAGGATGCTTGAAAGATTTAAGGATAAGTTTTATAATAAATCCATAAAATGAGGAGTGAAGAAATGGTAGAAGTAACGCAGGAGAATTTTGAAAAAGAAGTAGTGCATTCAGATAAGCCGGTGCTTGTAGATTTCTGGGCGCCATGGTGTATGCCGTGTAAGGTTATCGCTCCGGCGATCGATAAGATAGCCGAAGAAATGAAGGGCGAGATCAGGGTAATGAAGGCGAACGTCGACGAATCTCCGGAGATAGCGACGGAACTGTCGATACTTAATATACCTACGCTTATTCTGTTTAGGAACGGACAGGAACTTGCCCGAATAACCGGAGTGAACTCGAAAGAAGCGATTGAGAATAAAATAAAGTCCCTGATATAAAGAAAGGCTTAAAGGCGTGAACATCGCGGTTTTCTGTTCCGGCAACGGATCCAACCTTCAGTCTATCATAGGCAAGGTTGCGGATGGGTATATTAAAGCGAAGGTAGCCGTAGTGGTAAGCGACGACAGCGCGGCGTTTGCGCTTAAGCGCGCAAAGAAAGCCGGGATCGAGACGCTAGTTTTAAACCCTAAGGATTTTTCATCGCGTGAAGCGTTCGACAGAGAAATTATAAAAGCGTTACGAAAAAAGAAGATCGCCTTGGTTGTTCTGGCCGGATACATGAGGATCTTAAGCGATCATTTCATAAAGGAATACAGGAACAGGATAATCAATATCCACCCTTCGCTCCTGCCGTCATTTAAAGGAACGCACGGTGTGCGGGACGCGCTGGAGTATGGAGTAAAAGTTACGGGACCGACGGTCCACTTTGTTGACGAGAAGCTCGATCACGGGCCGATCATTTTACAGAAGGCTATCGATGTCAAAGACGACGATACGGAAGAGAGCCTTCTCGAACGCGTGCACAGAGAAGAGCACAAAATTTATCCTGAAGCGATCAGGTTATTCGTTGAAGGTAAATTAAAAATCAAAAAAAGGAGAGTTGTAAGAAAATGAAAACTAGCATTAAAGATGTAAAAGGACGGGAAATACTGGATTCGAGAGGGAACCCTACGGTTGAGGTGGATATTCTGCTGACTGACGGGTCGTTTGGCCGCGCCGCTGTTCCGAGCGGTGCTTCCACAGGTGAGCACGAAGCGGTAGAGCTTCGCGATGGCGACAAATCACGTTATATGGGCAAAGGCACTCAGAAGGCAGTTGCCAATGTTAACGGGCCGATTAAGAAAGCGATCAAAGGTAAGGATGCGTTAAAACAGGGCGAGCTCGACCAGCTGCTCATAGACCTCGACGGCACACCGAACAAATCGAAGCTCGGCGCAAATGCTACGCTTGGCGTATCTATGGCAGCCGCAAAAGCCGCAGCTGCATCGAAAAAGATGCCGCTATACAGATATATAGGCGGAGACAAAGCAAAGGTGCTGCCGATACCGATGATGAATATATTAAACGGCGGACTTCATGCCGACAATAACGTTGACCTTCAGGAATTCATGATAATGCCTGTGAACGCGAACTCTTTCGCCGAGGCTCTCAGGTGGGGTGCTGAAGTATTTCACAATCTTAAGAAGATCCTGCACGATAAGAACCTTTCGACTTCAGTCGGAGACGAAGGCGGATTTGCTCCGAACCTAAGATCAAATGACGAAGCGGTTGAAGTGATCTTAGCCGCTATCGATAAGGCCGGATACAAAGCGGGTAAGGATATATTTATTGCCCTCGATCCTGCATCCAGCTCATTCTACGAGAACGGAAAATATATTCTCGAGGCCGAAGCCAAGAAAGAAAATACCGCGGCCGATATGGTCGAGTTCTACGCCAACTGGGTTTCGAAGTATCCGATCGTTTCGATCGAAGACGGACTCGCTGAAGACGACTGGGCAGGATGGAAAGCTCTTACAGATAAGATTGGGAAAAAAGTCCAGCTCGTCGGAGACGATCTCTTTGTGACGAACGTGAAGCGCCTGCGTATGGGTATCGAGAGAAAAGTCGCAAATTCGATCCTTATAAAAGTAAACCAGATAGGCACGCTTAGCGAAACACTCGACACCATGGATCTGGCGAAGAAACACGGATATACGTCAGTCGTATCTCATCGTTCCGGAGAGACTGAAGATACAACGATCGCCCATCTCGTAGTCGCGATGAACACCGGCCAGATAAAGACCGGATCCGTCTGCAGGACCGACAGGATCTGCAAATACAACGAACTGCTGCGCATAGAGGAACAGCTCGGCAAAAAAGCGGTTTACGGTAAAGCGATCTGGAAAAAGTAGTAGAACATGAATAAAGCTAAGAAGCGAACAAGCTCCGCAAGGGTTTGGCTGGTAGCGGCGGTTTTTGTGATCGTATTTATTCCGCCATTCGCGAAATATCAGGAGCTTCGCTATAAGAATAGAAAACTAGAAGCTGAAATAGAAGCGATGAAGCTGAAGAACGAACGGCTTGCGGAAGAGAAGAGGCTTCTGGAAACAGACATACATTATGTCGAAAAGAAGGCACGGGAAAAGATAGGCCTTGTCCGTAAGGGTGAGATAGTAATGAAAGAAGTCCAGGTAAGGAAATAGTAAAAAATAATAAGCCTTGCCGGGCGATTTTGCATCTGATATAATAAAGCCACATTGCGGGGTGGAGCAGCCTGGTAGCTCGTTGGGCTCATAACCCAAAGGTCGTCCGTTCGAATCGGACCCCCGCTACCAATATTAAAAACCTCATTCTGTCTAGCGACAGGGTGAGGTTTTTTACGTTAAGTAGAAAAAAGGAAGATATCTTTCTACTGTCTTAACAGAATAGTATGATAGTATATTAGGACATATGTTGTCCTATAAAAATAGATATAACATAATATTTAGAGCTATAGCATTAGGCGTAGTGTGCTTATTTCTGATAAATGACATTGCTTTTGCTTTGGATCTAAAAAATTCTGCTTCCAATTCTACGCTTGCGCCAACTTCAAAATTTAATCCCATAGTAAATATAAGATGGGATGACACAGATGAAAAATATGTAATAACTGAAAATACGGATGAAATAAATAATCTGAAGAGCACAGATTCGTTTGGAGATGACGTCTCGTTTATATATTTAAATCTTCTTATCGGCCAATTTCTTTATCGGCTAACCGAGCTATCTACGGCGGGGGTAAGTGCACGTGGTATAGATAGTGAATTGGAAAACCTCAAACGATATCGTCTCCAAAAGTTTATCGAAGCCATTAAGCGTGACCTGCCGCATGTAGATTTCAACAGATTTCTTTTTAAAAAAATGAAGTGGGATAATAATGCTATCTGTCTGCCGTATGAAAGGAAAGATGACAGAAGTACGGTGCAAATACTGCGTTTTAATCTGCCAGAATCCTTGACCAGCACTATACAGAATAAAACCACAGCATCTATAGATAAACTCCATAAAGTAGAGAGCCCAGTCGGTATTGACGGCGTGAAAGTCATCCTCGAAGATCCGATGGATGAGCCGGCAGCGCAATTGCAGGAGCACTTATTTGTCGATTACAGTGCTGAACAATTAGCGTCTTTACTAAGGTATACGATGGATGGCGGTATTACCATTCAGATATCAAAAGGATGCTCTAAAGCCTGCCTTATATGCGGAGTGGACGGATCCGCGAAAAAAATAGAACACATGCCGTTTGAGACGGTGTGCGATCTTTTAAAATTTTTAAAATCAAAAGGAATAAAGAAGGTAAATCTCTATTTTGATAATGAGCCGATGGAATATTTTGACAAAACAGCCCAAAAAGATCTCGCGGATGTTCTTGTAGAAGTAAACCGGCTGGGACTGAAGACAATTATCACGACGCATGGATGGCCGGTAAATAATGAGCGCGCCAAAGAAGCGGCAAGAAAAATAGCCGCTCTGCCTTTCAACGTCGAAATAAATATAAGCACCCATGCATACCACCCCTCTGTGATAAATGCTCCGACGGTCGAGGAAGCCAAAAAGGCTATGGAGAAGCACATAAAATATTACGACGAGGTTATTGCTACTCTTCTGCCTAAACATCCGAAAGTGCGGGTACTCAGGACGAGTATAAATGATATAGAGGCTGGCAGAACTATCCCTCAGGAGATTGAGGCTGAAAAAATACTCTCTGAGCATATTTATGAAAAATGGCACAATAAAGTCGCTGAAATAGTACCGACGGGCGTTGTCTGGATAGGTCGTGCGTTTGATATATTGGAAAATTTTAATCTGCCCCAGAGAAACAGGCTTACGGGTGCGTCGCTAGTCGGCGAACAGCCTGTGCTTTCATTGTCTCCCGATGGAACTATAGAATTTATTTATGCCGACCAGCAGATAAAAAGATTTGAAAAAGTTGAATCAATATTTGCAGATAGCAAAGACAAAGAATTTAAACTATTTGTTATGATTCTTAAAAGTATTCTGAAAACTTATTCTGAAAAAATAGGATCCAAAGCTTCGCATATAGATGACGCAGAAAATATCTACAGCATATTAAGTAAAAAAGAAATAGAATCTCTGCGAGCTTATGGCCTAGACGTAACTTTACCGGATCTCGACTGGCAGGGTGGCCAAACAAGAGCGGGGCTTAGTTATAACACGCTGGCATATTTTCATGATTTTTTTAATATAGCTTTTTCAAAAGAGACTATTTCTCAGGTAATGTCTGGCGATATTTCAGATGAAAGCCTGGCATCTTTATTTGCAAGGATAAAAGAGTTTTATATTCCCATTGAACTTGATGCCGCCGCTATAACGTCTGACTTGGAAGACGTAAATTCTGTGCTGGATCAAAACTATAGGCTTATCTGGAATTTTTCGAAAAAGGTAAAGCCGGATCCAAGAAATTCAATAAAGCGGGTACGTGTGGGATCGTATCTTGCTACCCGCCATACAGATGCCGCGAATTTTAAAGAGCTGATCGATGAATTATCGAAGCGGGGCAAGCTGAGTGCCCTCGATATCGGGACAGGGCAGGGCGAATTTTGTTTTAACTTGCCTGAAATGTATAAAGATAAATTTGGCAATATTGTGGGGATAGATATGATGTCAGGCAGTACAGTTTCTTCCGAAGTCGACGGGGTTAAAATCAATATTCAGAGAAGCATGCCACTCGAACAATTTGCTAAAGATGAAAAGTATCATCATTCTTTTGACGTTATTTTTCTTAATAATCCATTCACGGATATCTGGCTGTCCTGTAAGGATGCTCTACCTAAACTACTCAAGCCCGGAGGTAAAGTTGTTGTAACAGCTCATTGGGCTATGTTCATGACATCGCAGTATCAAGGCTTTGAAGATAGAAGTGTTGTCGCAAGATATCTGAATGATTATGCAGAAAAATTTATGACGCCTTTAGGGCTCGAAATAAGTGTTATCGATAATATAGATGGTTATCCCAAAACAGGTTATCAAAATGTTCCCGGAGTTATAGTAGCAAAGTATCAAGAAAAGAATGCTCCAGCTTCAGATGCGCAAGTTCCGGAAGGCATGATCGTTGTGGATAAAGAAACAGGAAGGATAAAGTTTGGCAGCGGACCATTTATAGAACCAAAGTGTGAATTGTGGGCAGTAAGGCATGGAGAAACATATTCAAATAAAAGAGGTGCTTTTCAGGGTTTTGTCGATGGACCGGATAACCAGCTCAATGAAACCGGAAAAATGCAGGCAAATAAAGCCGCAAAAGATCTTTTTAGACAGCTTGAGAGTAAGATAAGGGCCGGCGAGAAAATAGTAGTTCTTACAAGTGAGCTTAAAAGGGCGAAAGATACCGCCCAGGCATTTATCGATTTAGTTAAAAAAGAAACAGGCGTGATAATAAAGCCTATCCCTGAAAAACTTCTGAACGAAATGTATTATTCCGTCTGGGAAAATAAATCAGAGGCAGAATTGGATGCCCGGCAGAATGAGCTGGTAGAAAGGTACCGCAAAAGATTAGATGCCACTGTTCGTGCGCCGGGCGGGCAAAATTTTATCGATATGATAGCATCCGGCCGTAATTTTCTGGAGATGCTTAATAAAAAGTATGAAGGCAGAACGGTTGTTGCTTTTGGTCACGGGACGCAGAGCGGAGGAGTGAGGGTGGCGATGGGAGATAAGACGCTCCTTGATGATGCGGGGCAGATAAATTGGCGCGCTAAGATGCTTCCCAATGCATCACCGGTCTTATTGCACAGAATGCCGCCCATGCCTGTTCCGGCTGATGTAGTGGAGAAATTACAGAAATACGGTCAGGCCCATCTTTTAGACGGGTGGGACAGGCTGAGTGCCGGTGAAAAAGAAAATCTACTGAAAGATATTGAAGCCGTTGACTGGGATGAACTGTCAAGGCTATGGGATGCCCTAGTAGTTCGTGGAGAAAAGCCTCAACTGGATCTAAACGGTTTTAAGCAAATTGCTCCTATAACTGGAAAAAGGCAGGAAGCCGTAAAGACGGGGGAAGAAGTTTTGCGATGGGGTGCCGGGGAAGGTCGGGCAAAGTTTGCCGGGATTATTGTAGCCGGCGGCACAGGCTCATCCCTTAAGTATGAACATGCCAAGGGCATGCTTCCAGCTACTCCCATTAGCGGTATGTCCTTATACAATGCTTTGATAGCAAAAAATTCAGCCGCAGCTCAGGCGCGCGGGCACCAGAACATTTATCCTCTTGTATTTATGGTGAGCGCCCAGACTCAGGACGAGACGCTCAAATATCTTATGACGAGTTCATTCTGGAGACATATTTCAGATAGAGTTCTATTCGTCAGGCAAAGAGAGCTTCCCGGAGTTCTCCGCGGTTCAGGCAAATCATTTCTGAAAAGTAAAGATCATATAAATATCGGCGGAACCGGGCATGGCGATGCTTTAGATTACGTGCTTAATCCGGATGCGCATGCCATAGGTTTTTATTGGGACAAGTCTATGAAACGTTTTGTAGAAGATGATGCCGTGTCCTGGCTGAAACGTTTTGGAGTTGAATATGTACAGTATATGAATGTAGACAATTTGCTTGTTCCATTTGCCGATGCCGCTTTCACCGGAGAACATGTTTTAAGTCGTGATATTTCAAAAGAACGCATGGGAAGAGCCCATATATCGCTGGGTATGGTCAGGAAGACTCAGTGGAATGAAGAACGGCGGACATATACAGACCGTCTGGGAAATGTAATTATGGTGGGCGGTCAGAAGGAGTCGCTCGATTACGGTGATTCGCCTGCGCAGGTAAATGCCTCACCTTATGGAGATCCGAGCATCAGACTGATCACTGTGGATTCTTTGTCCGGTTCTATTCCTATAGAATATTCCATCCAAGGCAAAACGGATATTGATGAAAACGGTGCAGAGCAGGAAATATATAAATTTGAACGGTCCAGCGGCAATAAAAAACGTTACGGCATAGAGATGGGTTATGAACCGGAGAATGTTTTTGCAGCCATTAAAACACGGGCAGATGTCGAATCGGCAAAAAAACAACAGTCAGACCACTGGAAAAGTTTGATCCGTCTGGCAATGCCCGATCTGTTAATACCCGAATCGACATTAATAGAGCTTCCATGGGAAGCTGATCTGCTTACGCCTGGCGATCTGTCCGCTAAACTTGACGTAATAGATTTTAAGAGTGCGGTAAAACCAAATATGGGAATTCTGGTGAAACCGGGATTTTCAGAGCTTATCCCGGTTCCGCTGCCGCTCAGCGCTATTCCACCGGTTAATATAGCGAAATTAAAATGCAAAATGAAGCCCGGAGAAATTTTTGCGTTAAAAGAAAAAGATGGTTCTTTAACTCTTTATTCCTTCAGTCAGTATGAAAATGCAGCAACCGGCCGAGATATCTATAGTATTAAAATAAAAGCGCGGAACCTTGGGAGCGGAGAATATGAAAGACTGAAAATTAATGATATGCCTGAATCGCTTGACGCAGATGAATATATGCCGCCAAATTATGAGGATAATATAGTAGATAAACTAAATAATTATCCTCCCCATCCTCATATAGCCCCATGCCGAGTTCTCTTAACTGCCGATAATCAAACGCTTACGTCATATCGCTACCTTTATAATCTGGTTTCTTTTGACCATCTAGATCTTAAGGCAAGGGTAGATCTGGCTCTGGATATAACTTCGGCAGTCAGGCATCTGCATTCACATGGCATAGTTCATGGAGATATTGCTGCAAGAAATGTTCTTGTTGAATATAGCAATGGAAAAGCTCATGCTTATCTTTTTGATTTTGACCATAGCCGTTATGGTTTTGAGTTTGCAGGTAATGCGTATAAGGATATTTGTTACGGTCTGCCGCGTCTTTTGGACAGCGAAAAAGAATGGTCTGATAATGAAAGCGTGTATCTGTCCGGATTTTACGCGGCTCTTAGCGAAATTGGCGTGGAGCACTTGACCTTGGACGATGTTGAAAAGGGCCTTATAAAACTTCGGGATGAGATCGCAAACGATGAGAAAAATTTAGAGAAGCAGGGCTATCAGAGGGCTTATCACATAGCGTCTGTCGATAATATACCTCTTATACTAAAATATGGTTTTTATGGCAGAATCGATCCGAAGAAGCCGGGCCAGTTTATTCTTGCTAACCATTTAAGTGTCGGCAAGTTTTTAAATTACCAGCTTATCGATACTATTACGCGGAAGGACAAGAAGCCTTTTGTCCTGGTGTTTAAAGCCCCTGCCAGATTTTTTAATCAAGAAATGCCTGCAGCCGCGAGTTTGAGCAAAGACAGTTATGCCAAAACGCTGCCGCACCCGCTGATCGAAGAATTAGCTTCAAGGGCTGCCCGGGCTGAGGGCATAAAAGCCGGGGATCTTGACGAAGAATTTAAATCCGCGTTTGCTCAGAGAAGCCTTGGTCATTTGCCCGCTCTATTTATAGATTATGAAGAGACGGTAAAGGAAAACAGACGGCTTTTCCCTGAGGAAGCGGCTGATGATCCTGAATTTCGCCGGCTCCTCGAAGAGATGAGCCTGGATACGGATGCTATTGACGAAATTAATCCTGTTGAAATTCCGCAAAATAAACCTGTCGTTGCGATGTTCGACGTTCATGGTACGCTGCTTCAGCCGAACTGGAAAGAAGTTTTTGAAAGGACATACAGGGTTCTGACCGGAAAACGTATCACTAAAGATTGGATAAGAGAGAATATATGGAAAAAGAATGACGCTCAGATAGTAGAAGCCCTGGCCAGAGAATCCAATAAGAGCGTAGAGTATGTGGAAGGGAAACTGGATGAAATGCGTGAAACTATCTGGAGCAGTGAAGTTGCGCCGGTTGTTCCGGGTGCGCTTAAATTTGTAAAAGCGCTGCACAAGCGGGGTGTTCCCATCTACATTGTCAGCAGATCATATACAAGACACGTAAAAAAACAGCTTAAAGATGCCGGTTTTCTTGAATACATTCCGGATGAACATGTTATCGGCCGGGAAAATAAAAAAGATAAAAATTATAACCGTGCCGATGTAATAAGATCTATAGCGGCACATTATCCGGATCATACCGTGGCTTATTTTGACGACTGGACGGAAGTGACAGACCAGATAAGAGATTTTGCGGTATCTTTCGGAGTGGCGCAGGGTGCCGGCGAAGAGTTTGAATATAATTACGGAGAAATTAAAAAAGCAGATCCAAATTATATCCTGCGACGTAAATATGATTATAAGAAACTCGATAAATTATTAACTGTCCCTGCGCCGGTTCAGCTGAAAAAGTATGTCAAATCCAGAGATGATGGACTGTCAAAGTGGGAAGATGACGGCGGAACTTTGGAGCGATTTGTCCCGGATGCTGATGCTGAGCGGAACGCCGCGATAGATCTGAGGGATGCAATCATTAAAGAGACAACAGATATGAATAAAGAAAAGTTTATAGTTGCCCTCGGGACGCGATGGATACCAGGTTACACTAAAGGTAGCAAGCCGAGAGAATTGCATGAACTTATAGTATCGATGAGAAAATTCTGTCAGGAACGTGGGATGCCTTTTATAGACAAAGACGATGACGAATTGCTAGGTGAGATAACAGAACTTCGGAAGCAGAAAGAGTATGTAAATGCTAAAGTAATAGTGCTGGCAGGGAATGACGCCATAGAAAAAGAACTGGCTTCATTACAAAATGCCGCTCTTTTCGGAGTGGATAAAACCAATCTGGTTGATGATAGTTATATACATATAGTAGAGATGATGAAAGTGGCGATGGAATCTGCCATAACCGGCCAGGCGCCGAAAAATAGTCCTTTCCTGCCGATTGCAAAGCGGGGAAATTTCTGGGTCTTCATACCAAACGCTGATCGTGTCCCGAACGGTGATATGCTGCGAAGGCTTTACGAGGTACAGAGATTCGCGTAATTATTTATTTATATGGACTACTTTTGCAGGCGGAAAGCCGTTAAAGTATGTCGAAGAAGCTATCGAGTATGCCCCGATATTCTCCACGTAGATCATGTCGCCTATCTCAAGTTCCGGAAGTTCCTCACCGGTTGAAATGGTATCGAACGCATCGCAGGTAGGGCCGAATACTGCGCAGACCTTCATGGGGCCGTCCTTAAAAGCTTTGAGCTGATATGTGCAGTGGTCGAATACTATTCCGGAGAATGTGTGGTATACGCCGTCATCGAGATAATAGCATGTTTTGCCATCGCGGACCGCTTTGCCGATGATCTTTGTCACCAATGTCGCGGCATTCGCCACCATAAATCTTCCAGGTTCGGCTAAAATTTCGATATCTTTAGGAAACAATCTGTTGAACTCCGCATTCAATTTACGTGCGAGGGTCTTGAAGCTTTTTACCTTATTGTCATATTTTACCGGAAATCCGCCGCCTATATCGATGATGTTTATTTTATGTCCGCGCGACTCCGCCTCTTTCATTATGTCCGCGGAAAGCTGGAGGGCCTGCATGTAATTTTCAAAATTATTGCATTGGCTTCCGACGTGGAAACTGATGCCTTCTACGACAAGGCCTGTCCTGAATGCCTCAAGTATAAGGTCTACAGCCTCGCCAGCCTCCGCTCCAAATTTACTTGAAAGCTCAACCATCGAACCGGTATTCGGGACGCGTATTCTTAATACGAGCCCTGCATGCGGCGCATGTTTTTTTATTTTTTTCAGTTCTTCTATGTTGTCAAAGGTGACGAGAGGCTTATACTGGTCGAGCTCATTGAGCGTCTCCGTCTGTTTTATGGTATTTGCGTATATTATTTTATCCCAGATGAAATCCTGGCGTTCTTTTGGCGGAAGATCTTTGATGTATTCGTGGACGATCATAAATTCCGGCATTGACGCGACATCAAAGCTCGCACCTTCGTTATATAGTGTTTTTACGATCTCCGGATTTGAATTTGATTTTACTGCGAAATATGCCTGAACACGGGGTAGGGCCTCTCTGAATTCCCTGTAATTTTCGCGGATTTTTGCGTGGTCGATGATGAGAACCGGAGTCCCGTTCTTTGCCGCTATCTTTTTTAAATTCTCAAGGATTTCTTTCGAAGCGCCGTCTGTTTCTTTGCCGTTTTCCATAGTTGCCTGTTTCATTTTTGTCATCGCCCCCTAATCCTTAAAGAGAAAGTTATTGAAGCTCCACACGTTCTTTTTGTCCAGGTATGATTTTGGATTTTCTTTGAAGAATATGCGGTAATTTTTAAACGGCGTCCAGTCGGATGGCACGGATGCCAGTTCGCCCAGATATGGCTTTGCTATATTGAGTATGTAATCGTGCGGAAGGTTGTCGGCTAAACAGACGCCTTCTTCGGGATTTTCGATCATCCACATAGTTGCGGCGACGATGCCTATGGCAACCTGCATTGTCGTTGCGTTCTGATGGGGGATGAGCCGTCTGGATTCTTCGATGGATAGGATACTGCCCGTCCACCATGATGTATACTTATGGCCCATAATGAGAGCGCCGAGAATGTCTTCGCCGCCTGTTATTTCATCGGACATTATGCGTAGTTTCGGCTGCAGCTCGTAGTTTCGGCAGCGCAGTTCGTATAAGCTGGACAACGTCTCGTGGCACGGCATATAAGCGTAGTGAACCGTGGGCCTGTATACTGCCCTGCCATTTTTCCATACCGTGAGATTGTCGGATATGGAGAAGGCTTCCCCGTGGCGTATGACCATGCCTATGATTTCCTGGTTAGGTATCCACGAACGAACCCATGTATTCATACCCATCTGTGAAAGAAATACCTGGTTTTTTGGGCCGGATTCCGGGTAATTAGTCATTAATGGTATCTCTTTTTCGTGTGTGCCCCAGCCCATTTCCGCCGGAGAAATACCTTCTTCCCGCAGTCCTTCTATTGACCAGGTGCCTACAAATTCATCAACTTCTTTAGGCCTATTGGTTATCTGTGTATCGCGTTCAGAGCAATGTATGACTTTTACGCCCAGAGCCATTGAGAGTCTGGCGAAATCTTTTTCCTGAAGCAGTTTCTCAAGAGTCTTCGCGGTTTTCTTTGGAGTGGTTGCGTCCTTTATCTGCGTGTGTGCTATGTCAACTAAGCCTTTCTTTGTGAAATGTGAGATTAGCCCGGGATTTGCGCCATGGTCAAGCACTGCCGTAACCGAATTGGTCCATTTAGCGGTCGCTTCGCGTATGAGCATCTGTCTGTTATATAAAGATTTCTTAAGCGGAGATTTGTTGTGAATATCGGCGTAAGGATCCCATTCTTCGACGGAAGTGTTTATGTATAAGACTTTATTGTCATGACACCAGGTTATGATATCTATGCAGCCTATGTTCCAGGCAAGGTCTATCACCAGTCCGCCGGCCGATACGTGTTTATTTAATATCTGGGAAATATTTATAGGAGTTATTCTTTCCTGAAAATACTGCACGCCTTTTTTGATCCATGATTTTAATTCATCGCGCTTATTTTCGAAATCAATGACAGTGACATTTTTGTATGGGATATCGATGTGTTTGAAAAGGATGGGCAGAGTGCATTTTGAGACCGAACCATAGCCAATAACTAAAACTTTATTTTTGAATTCCATCATTATTATTTATTCTCCTTTAGATTAAATTTGTTTACATTCTAAATGATAAAATTATTTATGTCAACTATCTTGACAATGTATTAGTAAGAGTGTAACATATTTGCGATCGGAGAAAGCATGAGAGGTAAAAATAATAATTTTCCCGACGGGCTGAAAGAGCTGGTGCCAGTCATTGTTTTCTGTATTGCCATGGCTGCTATCATCTGTATTCCGCTGCGCGTAATGTCGTACGGTTTCATTCCGCCCGACGACGCCGGACGCCATGCCGCTAAAGTTATCTCCGGTAAAAGCTGGGATGAGATACTTGTGGTGCGTCCGGAATTTAAGATGGATAGCCACCCGGGCTGGCACGCTATCCTGCAGGCTATTCACAGGATAAGCGAGTGTGATCAGGATACGCTCGTATTCTTTTCAGTTGTATTTCTCTTTATTTTATTCTGCATAATACCGATATTTTTTCTCGACTTTCCGGAAGCGTGGCTTGCTTCGATTTTAGCCTTTGTAGTCCTATCTCCAAATTTTATATTCCGGTTATTTCTCGGACGGCCGTATATTTTTACAATGACGGTTATACTGGCTATATGCTTCATATGGCCCCGCCTGAAAGATAAAAAAATACCTTACATTGCGATGGGCATCCTGACCGCCCTTATAGCAATGTCGACGTGGATACATGCCAGCTGGTATCTTTTCGCGCTGCCGATAGCCTGTTTCTTTATTGCCAGGGAGGTTCGCGTGGGAACGCGCCTGGCGATCGCAACGGTTATCGGCGTTATCGTCGGTGCGTCAGTGACCGGGCATCCTTACATGTTCCTTAAGCAGACGCTGACTCACATGATGTTTGCTTTTGGTGGGATCCAGTCCAGACGCCTTCTTGTCGGAGAATTTCAGCCATTTGCGGGCGAGTCTCTGGTTGTGTTGTTTATGCTTATCATAGCTTTATGGCGAAAGGTGCGCGGTAAGTGGGATCCGCATACGTTCCATGACCCTATATTCATATTGGCTGTGACTGGATGGGCGCTTGGTTTTGTGGCGACCCGTTTCTGGACAGATTGGGGTATGCCTGCAGCTATATTCTGGATAATGGTCCAGATAAATGATTTTTTCAATGAGAAGGTGGATGCAACATCTTTGCGCAGAGTTTTCATAGCTTCTGCAATATCCGGCATTCTGTTTCTTGCCGTATCGGCGGATATTGATAGCCGCTGGACCCGCAATCTCATAGTCGAATATCTGTCATCGGAAGACCCGAAACAGGCAGAATGGCTTCCCGAGCCGGGAGGCATAATTTACAGTGATGATATGACAGTCTTTTACCAGACATTCTTTAAAAATCCGAAAGCACCATGGCGTTATATGCTGGGATTTGAACCTGCGATGATGCCGGCAGAAGATCTTGCGACACTCAGGAGGATACACTGGAATTTTGAATCAAGAAAGGCTTTCGATCCGTGGGTTAGCAAGATGGGTCCGAAAGACAGACTGATAATTCGTGCTTCACAGGACGCGAAACCGGCCATATCCGGCCTGGAATGGTATTACGCCGCTACGGGTACATGGATAGGCCGCATTCCCAAACATTAAGTTGACACTATTCCCGCGATAATATAAAATATTACCTTCCAAAGATATCATTATATTAATATGAGGTAAATCCATGATACAAAGGTATTCGTTACCCAGAATGGCGGCTATCTGGAGCGATGAAAATCGTTTCAGAAAGATGCTGGATGTAGAGTTATTTGCCTGCGAAGCATTGGCTAAACTTGGCAGGATACCAAAGAGTTCTCTATTCCAGATACAGAAAAAGGCCCGGTTTGAAGTTGAGAGGATCCGTGAGATCGAGCTTGCCACAAACCACGATGTAATAGCTTTCATAAAAAATCTATCCGAGCATATAGGCGAAGACGCAAAATATGTTCACATGGGGCTCACTTCAAGCGATGTCCTGGATACCGCGCTTTCCGTCCAGATGCAGGAAGCGTGCGATATTCTTATCGACGACATGAAACAGCTTTTAAAAATACTGGCCAGAAAAGCAAGGCTTCACAAGAAGACGCTTATGGCCGGAAGGACACATTCTGTCCACGCAGAGCCGACGACGTTCGGGCTTAAAATAGCGCTTTATTACGACGAAGTTAAGAGAGACCTCGAGCGGTTAAAACATGCCCGTGAGGTGATATCGGTAGGGAAGATATCGGGTGCCGTCGGGACTTACGCCAACATCGATCCTTTTGTCGAATCATTTACCTGTAAAAAGCTTGGCCTACGCCCTGCGAAAGTATCGAACCAGGTGCTGCAGCGTGACCGCCACGCAGAATTTTTAAATGCTATAGCTATTACCGGAACTTCACTGGAAAAATTTGCCACAGAATTCAGGAATTTACAGCATACAGAGATAGGTGAAGTCGAAGAGCATTTTGCTAAGGGCCAGAAAGGCTCAAGTGCGATGCCGCATAAGAAGAATCCCATAACGTGCGAACGCATAGCCGGGCTTGCCCGTATACTCAGGGCGAATGCCGTTGTAGGCATGGAGAACATGGTCCTCTGGCACGAGCGCGACATATCCCATTCATCCGCTGAGCGCGTAATATTGCCTGATTCTACGATATTACTCGACTACATGCTCAACAAGTTCATGGATATAGTAGGCCACCTTGTTGTCCATGAAGACAGGATGATAGAAAATCTGAATATGTCCAAGGGCGCTGTATTTTCAGGCAGGCTATTGGTTAATCTCATAGATAAAGGCCTTACGCGTAATGAAGCGTATGATAAAATACAGGCCGCGGCATTTGCCTCGAAGAGAGACAATATCGAATTTAAGGACGCTGTTTTGAACGATGACGGCATACGCTCAGTTCTGAGCGCAAAAGAAGTGGAAGAGATATTTGATATAAAATATTATATGAAAAGCGTGGATAAAATATTCAGACACGTCGGTATCTAAAACTGAAAGGGCTATGAAAGATGCAGAAACAAAAACAAATCTACGAAGGCAAAGCGAAAATATTATTTGAAACAGATGACCCGGATCTACTGATACAGGAATTTAAGGACGATGCCACAGCTTTTGACGCTACTAAACGCGGCACCATCGTTAATAAAGGTGTAATAAATAACAAGTTATCAGAGAAGCTGTTTATCCTTCTGACCGATAAAGGCATACCGACGCATTTTGTGAAACGCCTCAGTGACCGCGATATGCTTGTTAAAAGGGTAGAGATAGTTCCTATTGAGGTTACGATACGTAACATTGTTGCGGGCGGGATGGCTAAATTATTGGGCCTCGAAGAAGGCATTGTTTTAAAGAACCCCGTCCTGGAATATCACTATAAAGAAGATAAACTTCACGATCCTCTTATAAATGACTATCATATTAAAGCGCTTAATATGGCTACAGATAAAGAGCTGGATACGATAAAGAAATATTCCTTTATGGTTAACGAGGCTCTCAAGGCATTTTTTAATTCCAAGGGCCTTACTCTGGTTGATTTTAAACTGGAATTCGGAAGGTGCAAAAATAAAATAATACTGGCAGACGAGATATCCCCTGATACTTGCAGGCTGTGGGATAAGGTAACCAACGAAAAGATGGATAAGGACCGTTTCCGCCGTGATCTGGGCGGTGTTGAAGAGGCATATCAAGAGGTTCTCCGTAGAGTATTGGAATGAAAAAAGTAACCTATAAAAGTGCAGGCGTTGATATAGATAAGGCAAATGAGCTTGTGAAGTCTTACAAGCGGTTTGCTGATTCTACCAGGATAAAAGGTGTTATCAGTGATGTCGGCAGTTTCGGCGCGCTCTTCAGACCTGATTTCAGAAAATTCAAAGACCCGCTGCTTGTATCGTCCACAGACGGTGTCGGCACAAAGCTCAAAATAGCTTTTCTTGCTGATAAGCATGATACCGTAGGCATAGATCTAGTGGCTATGAGTGCTAACGATATTCTCTGTTCCGGAGCCGAAGGTCTATTTTTCCTCGATTATATTTCCACCGGCAAGATAAAATCATGGGTTCTCAAAGATATCGTCAAAGGCATCGCTGACGGCTGCAGGCAGGCCGGATATGCACTTGTAGGCGGAGAGACGGCCGAGATGCCGGGATTATACAACCCGAATGAATATGACCTGGCCGGATTTGGCGTAGGCATCGTCGATAAAAATGAAGTGATCGACGGACGGACTACAAAATTGGGAGATGTTGTCTTAGGCCTTGAATCGACCGGCCCGCATTCGAACGGTTATTCCATTATAAGAAAAGTATTTAGTCAAAGAGAACTTAAAAAATATTCAAAACAGCTGCTTGCACCGACGCGTCTTTACAGCAAAGCTATATTAAGCCTTAAGACGAAAGTTAAAATAAAAGGTATAGCAAACATAACGGGCGGAGCATTTTATGACAAGATCCCGCGTATCATACCAAAAGGTATGGCTATAGATATATGCAAAAATTCATGGCGCGTTCCGGAAATATTTCAGCTGATAAAGAAAGCCGGAAACGTAGATGATAAAGAGATGTATAGAACTCTCAACATGGGTATCGGCATGGTCGCTGTTTTAGCAAAAAAAGACGCTGATAAAGCTGTAAGTATTTTGCGGAAAAATGGATTCAGGGCGCATATCATAGGGCGTGTAGTAAAGGGCAACAGGGAAGTTACGATCAAAGGCTGATATGAGGATACTTGTAATAGGTTCAGGCGGAAGAGAGCATGCTCTCTGCTGGAAGATAGCGCAGAGCGTTAAGTGCTCTAAAATATATTGCGCGCCGGGTAATGGCGGCATAAGACAAACGGCTGAGCTTGTCAATATAGAAGCCGACAATGTTGAAGCGTTATTAAAATTTGCCAAAGAGAACAGGATAGATTTTACCGTAGTGGGTCCTGAAGTGCCGCTCGTAAAAGGTATCGTTGATAAATTTCAGAAAGAAGGATTGAAGGTTTTTGGTCCTACCGCAGATCTCGCTGCAATAGAGGGGAGCAAAGTATTTGCCAAGGCTTTAATGAAAAAAGCCGGAATCCCCACAGCTGCTTTTGAAGTATTCGAAAATATAGACGATGCGCTGAAGTATGCCGCTACGAAGAAACTACCGCTCGTAATAAAGGCGGATGGACTTTGTGCAGGAAAGGGTGTAGTTATATGTAAAACGCCCGACGAAGTGCTCTCTACGCTTACGAGCATGCTTGTAGACAAAGCTTTCGGCGCTGCCGGGGAAAAAGTGATCATAGAAGACTGTCTTGCCGGAGAAGAGGCGTCTATAATAGTTATATCAGATGGAAAAAATATCGTCCCTATGGCATCGAGCCAGGACCATAAGAGAATATTTGACGGAGATATGGGGCCGAATACCGGAGGGATGGGGGCTTATTCGCCCGCACCGGTGATAACGAATGAGCTTTTCAAAAATATCATCGACACCATTATATATCCTGTTATAAATACATTGGCGAAAGAAGGCACGCCCTATAAAGGCGTTCTATATGCCGGCATCATGGTTACGAAGGACGGGCCGTTCGTTCTGGAGTTTAATGCCAGGTTTGGGGATCCGGAAACACAGGCCATATTGCCGCGTCTTAAGAACGATCTCTTGGATCTCATGGAAAAAGCAGTTGATGGGAAGCTCGCCGGATTCACTACCGAATGGGATCCCAGACCGTGCGTATCGGTGGTTTTAGCTTCCGGCGGTTATCCGAATAAGTTTGATAAAGGAATGGAAATAAAAGGCCTGGATGAGGCGGTAGCAATGAAAGACGTCGTCATTTTTCACGCAGGCACACGCAAAGGCAGGCGTGCGACAGACAGCGACAAACTGCTCATAACGTCCGGCGGAAGAGTTATGAATGTTACGGCCCTAGGCGATGACATGAACAAGGCTATAGATAATTGCTACAATGCTGTGAGGCTTATACATTTCGATAAGATGCATTATCGCCGGGATATCGGCGTCAGGGCCATAGGGAGGAAAAAATGAAAAAATCGGCCGTTATTGCGATCCTCATGGGAAGTGATTCCGATCTTGAGGTAATGAGAGAGACATCGAAAGTCCTGGAAGAGAATGGTGTAGCATACGAAATGAAAATACTATCAGCGCATCGTTCTCCCGATGATGTTGCCAGATTTACAAAATCTGCCAGAGGCAAGGGTTTCAAAGTTATAATAGCGGGCGCGGGCGGCGCGGCGCATTTGGCTGGAGTTATTGCAAGCCATACGACATTGCCGGTGATAGGTGTTCCCATGGAGTCAAAAGAGCTTAAAGGGCTCGATTCACTCCTTTCGACCATTCAGATGCCTTCAGGGGTTCCCGTCGCCACGGTGAGCATAGGCAAATCCGGAGCTAAAAATGCAGGTATACTGGCACTCGAGATATTGAGCCTGCATGACGTGCGGCTCGAGAAACAGCTGGTGAAATTTAAAAAAGAGCTTGTTAAAAATATACGGAAGAAAAATAAAAATATTTAATGTGCCCTTTGAAGAAAACAGTTCTTTTAAAAGTTGACCCGGAAGATCCCGACGTAAAAGCGATATCTAAAGCCGCTGAGGTTTTGCGTTCAGGCGGCCTTGTGGCATTTCCAACGGAAACGGTATACGGTCTTGGCGCGAATGCAATGAACGAAAAGGCTGTCGAAAGATTATGTGCCGTGAAAGCGCGTCCGCAGGGCAAACCTTTCACTGTTCATATAGAAAATATCGGATCGATAGAAAAAGCGGGCTGTGAAATTACGAAGGAGGCGCATTCGTTAATAAAAAAATATTGGCCGGGCCCTCTGACTATTATCCTGAAGTGCAAAAACGGCGGTAAGACCGGTTTCAGGATGCCCGACAATGTAGTGGCTTTAAGACTTATTAAAGAAGCGGGAGTTCCTGTCCTGGCGCCGAGTGCGAATGTAAGCGGCGAAACGCCCCCGACAAAAGCAGAGGATGTTTTGAGGCAGCTTGACGGCAAGATCGATATTTTATTGGATTCAGGCAAAGTTAAGGTAGGCATAGAATCTACGGTTTTAGATATGACCGTTACACCGCCCGCAGTATTGCGCAGGGGCGCTATAGAAGAAAAAGATCTGTTAAGGGTAATGTATGAGTAAGGTGCGTTCCGTATTATTTGTCTGCACAGGTAATTCATGCAGGTCTGTTATGGCGGAAGGACTGCTTAAGAAGCGTCTGAATGAGCTTGGCAAAACTGATATAGTTGTCAGATCGGCCGGCGTCCGGGCGATCACGGGTTTTCCTCCGACACATGAAACTGTAGAGGTCATGAAAGAGGCGGGCGTGGCTCTGGATGGCTTTCAGTCCACAGCAATAACAAACGAACTTATAATATCTTCTGAGCTTATACTTGTTATGTCAGAGATGCACAGGGAAGAAATGGTTAAACGTTTTCCTGGGGCGGCCGGAAAAACTTTTTTATTAAGAGAATACGGTCGGATAGAAGGAAGCCCTAAGCCGGATTTTTCAGACATTCCGGATCCAATAGGGTCGTCTGTTGACGGTTATAAGGAATGTATGGAGATTATAAAAGAAGATATAGAGAGGGTGGCAAAAATTTTATGATTAAAATTGCTATAGGGAGCGATCACGGCGGTTACGAACTTAAAAACGATATTATAAAATTTCTTAAAGACGAAAAATATGCTGTAGAGGATATGGGGACGCATTCCAAAGATTCCTGTGATTATCCGATCATAGGATTTGATGTGGCAAGATCGGTGGCAGAAGGCAAGGCAGATAAGGGCGTTCTCATATGCAAAACCGGGGTAGGTATGGCTATCATAGCCAATAAGCTTCGCGGAATACGTGCAGCCGCCTGTTATGACAAAGAGATGGCAAAATCTTCGAGAGAGCACAACGACTGCAATATTATTGTGCTTGCCGCAAATTATGCCGATATAAATAAGGCTAAAGAAATGTTAAAGATATGGCTAAAAACCGAACATGCGGGTGAGCGCCATGAAAAACGTGTAAAACAGATAGAGGATATAGAAGCAAAGCTTAAGCTATAAAAGGAGAAGTGACGTGGGTAATTTAAAGAAAAAGGATCCGCAGGTTTTTAAGGCTATACTGGATGAAACGAAGCGCCAGAATGATAACATTGAACTCATAGCCAGTGAGAATTTTGTGTCGGAAGAAGTGCTGGAAGCGCAGGGTTCGGCATTAACAAATAAATATGCAGAAGGATATCCTAAGGCCCGGTGGTATAACGGATGCCATAATGTTGACGTAATAGAAGGGATAGCGATAGAGAGGGCGAAAAAGCTTTTCGGCGCAGAGCATGTTAACGTTCAGCCGCATTCGGGCACTCAGGCTAACATGGCAGTATATTTCGCGGCGGTTAAGCTGGGTGATACGGTCATGGCGATGGATCTGGCATGCGGCGGTCATCTGTCTCATGGAAATCCGCATAATTTCTCCGGTAAGTTTTACAAGATGGTGCCTTATGGCGTTAATCGTAAAACGGAGATGCTTGATTATGACGAGATAGCACGTATTGCGCTGGAAAATAAACCGAAATTGATACTTGCGGGAGCATCTGCTTATCCGAGAGAGATAGATTTTAAAAAATTCAGGGAGATTGCCGATTCGGTCGGAGCGTATCTGTTTGTTGATATAGCGCACATAGCCGGTCTTGTTGCTACAGGCCTTCATCCAAGCCCCGTGCCGTATTCGGAATTTGTAACTACTACGACGCATAAAACCATGCGCGGACCCAGGGGCGGCATGATAATGTGCAGGGAAAAATTTGCCAAAGATATAGATATGGGCATATTCCCCGGACTTCAGGGCGGGCCTCTTGAGCATGTAATAGCTGCAAAGGCGGTATGTTTTAAGGAAGCACTCACAGGTGAATTTAAATCTTACCAGAAGCAGATCCTTAAGAACGCAAAGGCATTTTCGGATGAACTGACGAAGCTTGGATATAGAATAGTTGCCGGCGGTACCGATACGCATTTATTCCTCGTCGATCTTACAAACAAGAATATAACCGGCAAAGAGGCTGCATCTGTCCTTGATAAGGTAGGAATAACGGTAAATAAAAATCTTATACCTTACGATACCAAATCTCCTTTCGTGGCCAGCGGTATACGTATAGGGACGCCTGCAGTAACGACACGGGGTATGAAGGAAGCCGAAATGCGCTGTATTGCCAGATTCATAGACGAAGTCATTTCAGATCCGGCCAGTGATAAAAATCTTCAGGGTGTTAAGGGCGAAGTTAAAAATTTTGTTAAAAAATTCCCACTCTATAAAAACTTAATACGGAGGCTCGAGAAAGAGTGAAAATAAAGCGACCTAGTTGGGACGAATATTTCATGAGCATTGCCGAGCTGATCTCAAAGCGTTCGACATGCCTTCGCAGAAGTGTAGGTGCGGTCTTAGTTAAGGATAAGCGTATACTTGCTACAGGCTACAATGGCGCTCCCAGCAAGGTAGCTCATTGCAGTGTTACCGGATGCATACGCGAGAAGATGAAAGTCCCGTCCGGCCAGAGGCATGAACTCTGTCGTGGTCTGCACGGTGAGCAGAACGCGTTTTTACAGGCAGCGCTTCACGGCACAAGTCTTAAAGGAGCGAGTCTTTATTCAACGACGCAGCCATGCATCATCTGCGCGAAGATGATAATAAACGCCGGCATAGAAGAGGTCGTAATAAAAGGTGACTACCCGGACAAGATGGCTAAAGAGCTGCTGCGCGAAGCGAAGGTAAAAGTAAGAGTGTTGAAGTGAAAAAGATATCAGTCAACATTGTCCGAAGCGCAGTCGTCGCATTGGTTTGTATCTGGTTCAGCGGTTGTGCGAATATTCCGTTAAAAGAAGGCGGTCTCGAGATAAGTAAAGATACAACAGCAGGGATCGACGATATAGGTGTTGGCAGGGTAACGAGGCAGTTCTGATCTATTGCAGAATAGGGGTGCGGCATGAATATCGGTCTGAATAAAATATTTCTTGTAGTGTGCATTGGACTTTTTTTAAATGGCTGTTCTCATGCTCCTGTGGCAGGAGTCGGGTCTGAGACAGGGAAAAATATCGCGGAGGGGGTTTCAGAAATGAGCAATAAAACCGTAGTGTTGGAGACGACTCAGGGGAGTATTGAGATAAAGCTTATGCCGGATGTCGCGCCAAAAGCCTGTGAAAATTTCACCAAGCTGATCGAAAAAGGTTATTACAACGGAACGATATTCCACAGAGTTATAAAAGATTTTATGATACAGGGCGGGGACCCGACGGGCACAGGCCGCGGAGGTGAATCTATCTGGGGCAAACCGTTTGAAGACGAATTCAAAAAGGGAGTTACCTTTAATAAGCAAGGTATCCTGGCTATGGCAAACGCAGGCCCCGGGACTAACGGCAGCCAGTTCTTCATTACTACCATACCGACCGATTGGCTAAATATGCGCCATACGATATTCGGTGAAGTAGTTTCCGGTTATGACGTTGTTGAAAAGATCGAGAACACAAAGACCGGTTATGGTGATAAGCCGGTTACGGATCAGAAGATCATTAAAGCATATCTTAAGTAATATAATTAAATAAGTCATTTTATAGTATTCCGAGGCCTATGGCCGGAAGGAAAATTTTCGAAGGATAGCCAATGCGTTGCCCGTATTGCGGTAGCAGAAAAGACAGTGTAATAGATTCGAGACGATCGAAGAATGGGTCGAGCGTGCGCCGCCGCAGGGCCTGCCTTAAATGTAAGAAACGTTTTACAACATATGAATACGTTGAGCGCATACCGCTGATGGTTGTTAAGAAGGACGGCCGGCGCGAACCCTTCGGCAGAGAGAAATTGATGAACGGTATTCTTGTAGCATGCGAGAAGAGACCGATAAGCGTAAAGCGTATCGAAAAGCTGGTCAATGATATCGAGAGAAAGATAGAAAAAAAAGAGTCTAGCGAAGTAGCGTCTAAAGATATAGGCGAGCTCGTCATGCGCGGACTGCATGAAATAGATGAGATAGCTTATGTAAGGTTTGCCTCAGTATACAGGCAGTTCAGGGACGTCGGCCAATTTATGCGGGAGCTTAAGACATTTCTGAAATAAAATAGCGGAGGCTTGTCATGAAAGAAGCCCTCTATTACGAATCGCTTGATGGTAAAAGAGTCCAGTGTCATCTCTGCCCTTATAATTGCATGATCGCCGAAGGCATGCGCGGCGCATGCTCTGTCAGGATAAATAAAGCCGGCACGTTATATACAGAAGTTTACAATAAGACTACAGGCATCGCCCTGGACCCAATAGAAAAGAAGCCGCTCTACCATTATCACCCCGGAGAATATATCCTCTCTCTCGGCACTAAAGGATGCAATCTGCACTGCCAATTTTGTCAGAACTGGCATATCTCCCAGGAAGTAGGTATTCCCACCCAGGATATAACATCGGCGCAGGTGGTCGAAAAAGCCAAATCATTAAAATCATTCGGCATAGCCTATACTTATAATGAACCTTTCATATGGTATGAATTTGTTTTAGAAACCGCGAAGCTGGCTAAGAAGAACGGGCTTAAAAACGTCCTCGTTACTAATGGGTATGTGAATATCGATCCGCTTGAAGGAATGCTGCCTTATATTGATGCCATGAACATAGACCTGAAGTCATTTGATAACGAATTTTATACAAAGGTATGTAAAGGAAGTCTTAAGCCTGTCCTCGATGTAATAAAGCGTGCCCGCAAGAGCTGTCATATAGAGCTTACAAATCTGATAATACCTACGCTGAATGATTCCGAAGATACGATAAAGAAGATGGTTGACTGGATATATCAGAATCTGGGAAGTGAGGTGCCGTTACATTTTTCGCGGTATTTCCCATGTTACCAGTTATCAATACCGTCGACGCCTATTGAGACGCTGAAAAAGGCCGAAAAGATCGCAAAAACAAAACTCAAATACGTATATCTGGGAAACGTGTAATAAATATTACTGGTAATATTTATCGTAATCCGTTAAATCTATATTCAGATGAGCATTCTTTTCCTGTTCCCTCAGCCACTCCTCCACATAAGAGTTCTTTTTGATTAAAAGAGTATTCTTTGTAAAATCATCTTTCTCTTTTTTGAAAAGCTCTTCATTGAATGGTTCTGTTGATACAACTCTGAATATGAGAACGCCTCTCTTAGTTTCCAAAGGCTTGGAGATCTCATCTTTTTTCATTTCAGCCGCCGCGCTTGCCACCACATCACCATCTCCGACGTTTTCTATATAATCCCCTCTGCCAAATACCTTTGACTCCTGAGATTTTAATCCTATCTTTTTGGCTGCATCCTCAAAGGATGAATTTCCCGTGTTAATTATATCCTGCAGTTTACCGTAAGCCTTATTAGCGGCATCGAGTGCCACAGGTTTTGCTTTTTCTTCCGCAAGCATAGAGTCGATGTCTGATCTTACTTCATCAAAAGAAGATACCTTCGTCACCGCTTCTTTATCTTTGATTTCTTTTTTCTGGATAACAAATTCCTGCTTGTGGGTTTCGTAATAGTTTTTAGCTTCTTCATCGGATATAGATGATTTGTCCGCAAATGACGCAAAACTTATGAATATATACGATATTTTAAATCTTGAATTCAATTTTTCATAACTTCTGAGAACTTCTTCGTCGGTGACCTGGACATCTTTTGATATCTGTTCTGTCAGTTTCTGTATCATCAGGTTTTCACGGACCAGTTCTTCAAAATTTCTCGGATACATACCCAGAGAATTCCTGAGGAAATATTCGTAGGCGCGGTCTTCAAACTTGCCGTCACGAAGGAATAGCGGATGAGTGCCTATGAAATTGACGACTTCCTGGTCTGATACCTTTATTCTGGCCATTCGCGCTTTTTTTACCATGATCAGCCTGTCCCATGCCAGTTTTCCTATGAAAGGTTTATTATTAAGAAGCGCCTCCAGCACTTTTGCATTATTGAAATAGTTCAATATTATCTGGCAGCGTATGCTCATTATGCTTTGAGCGAAATCCTCGAAAGATATCTTCTTGCCTTCTATGAGTCCTGTGTATGTCGGACCCTTCTTATCTGAACGTCCGGAAGATCCGGCGCCCCACATAACGAATGCGGGAAGTATCAATATGAGTATTGCCCAAAGGACTATCTTAGTTACATTTTTGTGTCTGAATACTTTTAGCATGTTTTCACCTCGTGAAATAGATTATATTTTATCGTTAAGCCTAATTCAAGTTAAATTAATTTTGAGGCTCTTGCTTTTGCCTGAGTTGGGAAGTATACTATATTAGAAAATAGCGAGGGATTAATGTCTAAAGATTCTGATCTTATAGGACAGCTTTTGGTGCAGAAGGGCCTTATAACCGTTGAGGCGCTTGAGAGGGCGCTTTTGCAGCAGGAGCACTCACAGGAACGGGTAGGTGATATATTAGTAAGCCTGGGGCTTATAAGTGAAGATGATTTTTACGGAATATTATCAAAACAGTCCGGTGTCGAGTATATCAAACTTAAAAATATAAAAATGGATCCGGCTGTGATAAATGAGATCCCCGCTAAATTTGCATGCCATTATGAATTACTCCCTATAGAAGTAAGCGGTAATACTGTAACAGTTGCCATGTCAAACCCGCTTGACATTCATACCATAGATGATATCAGGCTTCTTCTTAAGAAAGAAATAAAAGCTGTTTTGGCGTCTAAGAGAGAAATACTTGAAGCCATAAAAAAGTATTATGGTGTCGGTGCGGAAACTATAGAGAAAATGGCTCCGGAGACAGGTTCCGAGAGGATCATGAGCATACAGGCTCAGGAAACCCAGGACGTAGGCGATACTGCCGAAGATGCATCGATCATAAAATTTGTCAACCAGGTACTGGTGGAGGCATACAGGGACAGGGCGACCGATATACATATAGAACCGTTTGAGGATGAGCTTTCGGTAAGATACAGGATAGACGGTGTTCTTCACGAGACGAAAGTTCCGCCGTCTATAAAAAAATTCCAATCTGCTATAATTTCACGTATAAAAATAATGGCGAATCTTGATATTGCGGAACGCAGGCTTCCGCAGGACGGCAGGATAAAGATACGTATAGGCGCTGAGGAGGTAGATCTCAGAGTTTCTATGCTTCCCACGCCGTTCGGCGAGTCAGTTGTAATACGAATACTTTCCGGGAATGTCCGTTTCGGATTGGAGAAGCTCGGACTTTTAAAGAAAGACCTGATGATCCTGGAGCGCATGATCAAGATACCTCACGGCATCATATTTGTTACAGGTCCGACGGGAAGCGGTAAGACTACTACGCTTTATGCGTCTCTGAGTAAGATCAATACCAGTGATAAAAAAATAATAACAATAGAAGATCCTATCGAGTATCAGCTTAAAGGTATTACGCAGATACAGGTCCAGCCGAAGATAAATCTCACTTTCGCAAATGCTCTCAGGTCTATGCTGCGCCATGACCCTGATGTAATGATGGTCGGAGAAGTCAGGGATTACGAAACGGCCGAGATAACCATAAGGGTAGCTCTTACGGGGCATCTTGTTTTTTCTACCATACACACCAATGACGCGGCAGGCGGAGTTACCAGGCTGGTAGATATGGGCGTTGAGCCATTTCTTGTAGCATCGGCCGTAGAATGTTTTATAGCTCAGCGGCTTGTGCGTGTCATATGCAAAAAATGTAAACATGAAGCGAAGCCCGACAAAGAGCTTCTTGCTGAGCTTGGCGTGTCCGGCCATAATCTTTCCCAGGTAAAGATATATGAAGGCAAAGGCTGTGACGCATGCAGATTTACCGGATACAAGGGCAGGACCGCTATATATGAATTTCTGGAGATGAGCGAACCTATAAAGGAGCTTGTCCTGAAAAGATCTTCGTCTGATCAGATAAGAAAGAAGGCGGTTGAACTGGGAATGAGAACCCTGCGTCAGGACGGCTGGGAAAAAATAGTAATGGGTATTACAACTCCGAGCGAAGTTATAAGAGTCACTCAACAGGAAGAGCTCGAAGAGATAGAAGAGTAAACGGCCATGGCGCAATTTGCATATGAGGCTAAGAAAAGCCCGCAGGATGTAATAAAGGGTGTTCTTATAGCCGATAACAAAGCGGCAGCTGTCCAGAAAATAGCCCAGATGGGATATTTTCTTATATCTCTGAATGAACAGGGGTCATCGGCTCAGGGAGTTCAGACTGCAGGTCCTGCGGTTTTCGGCAGGGTGGCCTTAAAAGATATCTCAAATTTTACCAGACAGCTTTCGGACCTCCTGGAATCGGGCATCACAATAGTAAAGACCCTCGATATTCTTTATAAGCAAACTCCAAATAAAAAACTTAAAAGCGTGATAATGGATATACGTGATTTTTGCGTCGGCGGCAGTCCTTTATCGGACGCCCTTGCGCGCCATCCGAAAATATTTTCAAATCTTTATGTCAGCATGGTGCGGTCTGGTGAAACCGGCGGTGCGTTAGAGAAAATATTACGCAGGCTGTCGGAGTTCAATGAAAAGCAGCTCGAGATCCAGACTAAGGTAAGAACCGCTATGGCATATCCGATACTCATGTCGGTTGTAGGTCTTGCAACGGTAGCGATCCTCATGACGTTTGTTATACCGAAAATGATGGTGATGTTCAGCGATCTTGGCCAGGCGCTTCCTTTGCCGACGCAGATTCTGCTCACCATAAGTATGATCGTCAGGAATTACTGGTGGGTATTGGCGATAGCGTTATTTTTTGCCGGGACTTTTTTGACCAAAGTATATGCGACACCGGAAGGAAGACTTTCTATAGATGACATGAAACTGAAAGTGCCGATCTTCGGGGATCTGGAGATGAAAGTAGAAATAGCAAGATTTGCGAGGACACTGGCTACATTGCTGGAGAACGGCGTTCCCATCCTCGAAGCGCTCAATGTCACCTCAGAGACTATCGACAATGCTGTAATAAAGAAAGAGGTTGAAGGGGCATATGATGCGGTGCGGGAAGGGTCATCTCTGGCCAACGGATTTTTCGACAGTAAGGTAATACCTTCTTCTGTGGTGAATATGATATCTATCGGGGAAGAAGCGGGCCATCTGGAGCGTTCATTGTTTAAAGTCGCACAGAGTTATGACAGGGAATCGGATGAGGTAATAAAGATAATGATGTCTCTCTTAGAACCTATCCTTATACTTACGCTTGGTATCGTAGTAGGTTTCATAGTCATCTCGATGCTATTGCCGATATTTGAAATAAATTTTATGAT
>Ga0172381_10000962_pt1 | contig 35699 bp, 47 predicted proteins | sample Leawel6488metaG_FD_119754 | JGI IMG/M metagenome (GOLD analysis project Ga0172381, IMG submission 119754) | Leachate microbial communities from a municipal landfill in Southern Ontario, Canada - Leachate well 64-88 metaG | ecosystem: Engineered > Solid waste > Landfill > Unclassified | place... | reverse complement strand
TAACTGTTTACAACTTTCTGTTTATCACTTTCAAAAATTCTGAGTTCCCGTTTTTTGACCTCTTTTTCTACTTGTTTCGTGAGTATAGAGATATCCATCGTGCCGTCTTTTTTGTTTGTTTCTCTTTGTGAAAAAACCTTGTCCATGTCTGTTAATAAAATTGGTGCATTTGATGCCGATTGCTGATCCTGATCATATCCGCGTTTTAAATTGAGTGCCCTTGTTGCAGTTGCTAAGCACTGAATTTTTTCGTTAAACGGGATCTCGAAATCAGGACGTGACAGAAGTTTTATTATCTTGTTTGCATTTCGCTTGATAGCGATTGCATCTTTAAGTTCTGCACTCGAGGTATCGTTTGTACATGACAGAGCGTTTACCTCGGGCAGGAGGTATGCATTGTCGAGATACGTGTTGTTTGCGGCGTCGAATACCCATGCCTCCTGCATGGCTTTGGGATCGCGGCGCAGGTACACTTTGCGACCCTTTTGCCCTTCCATCCATGCGCCATAGTAATCTATTCCGAGTGTGTTGTCGCGGATTCCCCTGCGACCAATGGTTAGAACACCCGAAACCCTGGTACAGAAAAGCATAAGCGCTATTTTTGATATGTGCCGTACCTTCTGTTGTTCTATTGCCAGAGGGTATTCTTCCTGCCAAATTTCTTGAGGACATTTACCGGCGCGGTATCCTGATGATACGACCGATTGCATTATTACATCATTGATAAATCCTGTCATTATTTCGTCAAGCTCTTCGATCGATATTATTTTGCCCGACGAAATGGTTTTGTTGTGTGCCTCGGGACGCTCTACGACATTACCGCCGCGGTAACCTGCAGCATGCTTTGACAGCCATTCTTTTTGTCGAAGAAAGTCGCGTTCGATGCTTTTGGATTGTGCGTTGTAGGGCCATGCGAAAATTGTTGTAATGCCCAATGCCGCGGTTAACGATGTTGTTATGCCTTCGTCAACGTTGAGGCGATGGTTTTTTCGTCCGCCTGCGAAATCCCGACATCGGTAATCTTTGCCGTTATCAAGATACAAATATGATGGGATACCATATTTTAATGCGCCCCGATAAAACGACATAAAAATGTAATCGCTGTTTGGATTCTCCATGTGGAGATCCCAGCCTGTCCATAGGCCTGATTTGAAATCTCTCCATGCCGTTATCCAGGGATAACCGACCCGAGTTTTGCCGCGATCGTTATACGTGCAGGCAATGTCGACCTGTGCGTGATCTGATATCCAACATTCACCCGACAGTACCTGGTCGTAATTTCTACGGATATAGAAGCCGTGTTTTCTGTTTGCAGCGCCCAAACCTTCGCGGGCGGTGTATACTGCCTGCTCTGGAGTCTCGTTTTTAAGACGCCGAGCGAACGCGGAATGCGACGGCACTGTTGCGGCATCGATACCGATTCCAACTGCATGCCCCAGGGTCATTTTCCAGCATGATACTACCGACGGCCTTCCGTCGCTCATGTAAAGAGATTTGAAAAAGGAAAAAAGGTTGTCGGGTACAGATGTGCTCGACGACCTTTTTCCCCATTTACCGAGCAGGGCGGATACTCCATGGTCTATGTAGTTTTTGCGTGCGGTAATGAGGCGGACATAACTTGTTGCACAATCGGGGTGCTCTCTATTCCATATATATAGGAACTTTTTTAATGCGTCCCCCGAAAGATCGGAGCTTTCAGTAATTATCTGCAAATACTTGTTCGCCTTGCGCCTGGAGTGGTCGGGTGCTGCAGCGTATATTTCGGCGTCGTTTTTACTCAGGGATTTATTAGGTTCGTAAAGACTCCAGTATTTTACTTGTGCCGTTGCAGGGAGCGATTCGAGTAGATAGTCGGCATCTTTACCCACTTGTCGAAATTTTATTTTATTCTGTTCTCTCATGCGCTGCAATTGTTGCCTACTTGTTTCGAGGCACGCAATTGCATCGCGTGATGATATCCATTTGTTTGTCGGGTCCATTGTTTTTAATCCGTGTTTAATGAGTATTTGCAGAACCTGGATTGCTGCATTTTCATGCCTTCACTTTTAATATTATACCCTATTTGTTTTAACTCGTAAATTCGAGCACCCAAACGGTAGCATTTAAAATGACGGATAGCCTGCATCGGCGTAATGCTGCCGTGCAGGCGCATGAACCCGAGAACTTTTCTGTTTTGTGAAATATGGTCCATGAGTTCTCCGTGATAGTTAAAAGATTTGAAGCGGCTTTTTTGGTTCGACAACATCGATAAAATCTTCGATATCGGCCTCGTCTGTTTCCGGCTGATCGTCTTCGACTAGCTCCGTTTCGACAGAAACATCCGGTTCGTCTACCGGTTCGATACTCGGCATGTCTTGAGGCAGATAATTAGGATCGTCGACATTCGGTCCGCCTTCCGTTTCGGGATCTTTTGGGGTACCATACGATGTTTTCCAACAAATCCATCCTTTGCTTTTAGTATCGGATGTCATGTCGATACGCTTGTCGGCTTTGTCAGGGAACAGTTCGTCTATTATATGTATAAGGGAATCGGAGAGCGATGTCGTGTATCTGGCATGCACAGGAGCGGTTTTGACAATTTGCGCCAGGCGAAAAACTTCTCCGACATCACCGCTGCAGCGGCGCATACCGAAAATGATATGAGCGGTGTCGCTATTGGTGAAATTGAGATGGCCAGCAGTGCGTTTAGGGTCCCATACAGTGAGCATGGTCACATAGTCAAAATCCCAATTGTCGAGGCATTGCATAGCGCCCGGTAGATGCCGGGCGTAACACTCAACCGCAATAACGGCGATTTTATCGGATGTGTAGTCGTTTACAGGGAGATCGAGAACATCGGGCAGCGCTGCCGTTTTGTCCCAGTCGGGAGCGATTCGGATTATGTTGAAAATGGGATGCGGCGTGTGAGTTGTCGGGATGTTGTTTTTTACCTTGCGTTTGGCTTTGCGGCGGGAGGTGTTGTAGTCATTGAGGGTGTCGCTTTCAGAGTCAAGGCGTGCAACGGCTTCGTTAAGCGCCTGTAATTGTTTCTTCCCTGAAAGCTGACTTATTTTTAATGCTCCGTAGATAGACAACCCGCCATCAATTATTTCTTTGCCGTTTTCGTCTTTTTTGACGACAGAGCTGCCTAACCCTGTTTTTATCGCCTTATGTACTTCCGGTATAGCGTTCTTCCATATTGTACATGCTGACTTGTATGTTCTTTCGGATATGCCGTGTTCTTTTGCGATTATTATAGCTGCCTTACCTGTGAAGGGGTGCAAATTGTCCTCTTTCATATCATATTCAGAATCAACAGGTTGTGTTTTTTTCCCCCCTCTTCTTTCGCCGTACAGTTGTTTCAGTTCAGTCCTTCTCTTGTCGATAGATCTCATCATTTCGACAAATGTAAATGATTTGCGTTTAAACGCCGCCGATCTTTCGATGTATTCTGCGTTTTTTGCCTCTTCTGCAGATAGAATCGTCGCCTTAACCTGAGGTTTTTTTAATGCGATGAGAGTAGTGAGCCTTCTGCCGCCATCACGCAAAAGGTATCGGTCGCCGGTTCGTTCGAGGATAACAGGGGTGTGCTGGCCTATTGCCTTGATGTCATCTTTGAGGCCGTCATATTCTATGTCGTACTCCTCTCTGATGCGATCGCCGAAATCAATATCCGCAATATTGACCATTAAAAACCCTTGTTCGTTTCCCTTTTTTTCTTCTGTCATAACATGCTCCTTAACGTGCGATTAGTGGTTGTTATTTGGTTTTTTTTGTAATGTCTTTAAGGCAAAGTTCAAGGTAATCTTTGATATCGATGTTTGGCGGGTATTTTGCCAGGGTGTCTTGTATTGATCGTATTTCGTCTTCTGTATAAACGGCATGTCTGATTACGCGGATAGTGGTTTGCCCGGCCATTTTTGCAGCCTCGACAGTTCTCCAATCGCCGAGCAGCACGCCGCTTTTGCTGATAGGAACATCCGACAATTGTCCTATTTTCTGAAGACACTTCGCAAGGGTGTTGATGTTTGCAGTGTCTTTCGGCACCCTATCCTGAATGACAATGTTTTCAATCATCATCACTTCGCTCTCCGGCACAACAATAGGAATGTTAATTGTTAAATCCATAGCTTCTCCTCCTGTTTGTTTTGAATTTTTGTTTTAGACAACCACTGACACCATGTGCGTGCTGTTGTGGTTGTCGTTGAACCATAACATGTATCTGTTCGAATCGATGCGATAACAATCTGACATAGTAGTCTCTCCGAAAACCGGGAGGATATCGAGGCCGAATCGCATTTGTGCCGCGGATAATAAACGGTGTTTAATATCGTCGGGTACGACCCTGGACAGAACGTCTTTTTCGGTATCGGTGAGAATGCTATTCGGCATGATATTCCTCGCTGAAATAACCGTCAGGGTCGCGCATCATGTCTATTTGCGACTCGATTACCTGCAGCACTATTGACGACATGATTGCTGCCGTTAGTTCGCTTACCGTTGCCGGCTGCTTTCCCGGTCGTTTGTTTATTTCTTTCATCGCGAACTCCGCCGCTTCGAGAATTTCGGTTGCTTCGTCGATCCGTTTTATCATCGGCTCGAAGTTTACCTCTATTTTGTTTTGAGCCATATTTCCTCCCGGTTAATTGTTTGCCTGTTTTGCCGCACACACATTGCATGAGCACTGCGAGCTGTTGCGGTGTATGGTCGGCGCTTATTTGCCAGCGCAGGCCGCAATGGTAGCATTTAATTGTGACCATGGTAGCCTTTCCGATTATTTATTGATTGATATAATGGACGTAAAGTATCCCTGACAGAATGTAGACCGACACTATCGTTGCCGCCATGATTAGAAATGATTTTATCAGTAATTGGATGATCCCCCATTTCGTTACGTAGCGTGTTTGCATATTCCTCCCTTACGGTTGATTCTCTGAATTCTGTATAGATGTAAATTGCCGGTGCAGATATTAACAGAATGATGAATATCGCGGCGAGTGAATAAAACGCCATGGTGAGAGCGCTGCTTTTATAATATGCAGTCATTCGCCGTACTCCCGGTGATTTGAGCAGATGGATGACATTTTACACAACGACCATGCAATTAAATACATGGCGATGACAAAAATGATAGTGCCGATGATGAGCAACGTTTTCAGCATTTTGCCCGCCTGGCTTCGACGATAATGCCGCCGACCTGCATTGATATACTGCGGGCAGTTGTTCGCCGGAGGATACCGGCGAGAGCGTGAACGTGATGCGTAATGCCGTTTTTTTGGACTATCGGCAACGGTTGTTTGTTTCCGGCAATGCGGTCGATTTCTGAGTTTGCCGCGCAGAGCAATTGCAGTACGCTAGCCGGTTGTTTTTTTAGTGTGATCATGTTACCTCCCTATGAGCCAGTCGATGAAATTCCACCATGCGATAGATATGTGCCATCGTATTTTGTGGATTGTGTTTGTTAATTGAAACCGCCAACGCGCTACCATAGTTTTACCGTAAAATGCAGCTTGTGCGCTTTGAAATAGTTGTCGGGATCGGCGATTACGACCTGGTGTTTATCGGTTTCCCAGGAGACGATGATGCCGGTACGCTCGGGCCAGTCCCAATCGACAATTGCGTTGCCGTTGGCTGAATTAGCGAGCAGTAGCACGCCGGACGATTGATGCGTTGGTTCGGTCCAGCGGATGATGTAGTCGTTGCCGCGTCGCTCGCAATCGGCAAACGATCCGGTGATGGTGACAGCCGGTTGCGGGAGATTTTCGGCATGCGCTGCGGTGGCAAGTAACGTTACCGCGATAAGTGCGGCAATGAGCATCACTATAGCGATAAGTGCAAATGTGATTGTTTGTTTCATGATCTTCCCTCCTGTGAAAAAAAACTTGATTGGATGTTGGATGTTTTTTTACGGGATCTGTCACCGGCAATTGTTTTGAGCTGTGCCAGTGATAAAATTATCGGCTTTATGCTGTCGGGCTGATCGTGGTAGTGCATTTGATTGATCCGCGCCAGTACTGCGCGGCTAATGCAGATGAGGTTGCTTAATTTGATGTTTAATTTATTGCCGTCTGCGAAGAAAAGTGTCATGCCGTTTGGAACCGGCCCGTTTTTGCTTTCCCACAAAACGATATGTTTATGTTTATATCTGGTAGCAAAACCGGTATGCGGGTCTCGTTCGCTGACTTTTATCAGGACGTAACCGTCTTTACTGCAGATTCGTTCGGCGCCGACAGGTTTGAGATTCGCCGGAATATTGCCTTTTAAAAATGACGTTCTGTTTTTGCCGGTAAGGTGTTGCCCCTTGGTACCGAAATTCCAGGCTGGAATTCCCTTTTGAAATCTCCCGGTACGGCCGGAACTGATGCGATGGTTATGAAGTGTGCTTTTAATCTGTTGCACTGTTTTGGTTGTACCAAACCGGGCGTTAAACCGTACGGTGAGATATGGGATATGCCAGTGTTTGTACCAGATTTGGAGCCATCGCAGTTGTTCGGAGGTGTACATTATTGTACCTGGCTATTGTTTTCAATTAATGGAAAATTAGACGATTGTAAACTCCACTCTTTGATGGCAACGGCTGAATCGAGAGCGAGTTTGGCGTTCCCGATTACACTCTGCGCCAGGCTGGACAGTGCTTTGCTGCGATCGATTTCGGCTTTCAGTTTGTCACCGGTTATTTCTTCGTCGTTTAACCGTTCGATTTGCGCGAACAGGTGGTTGTTGAGATCGATAAGTTTGTTTTTCATGGGTGTTCCCTTCAGGGTGAAAAGGTTGTTTACAGTGAGCCGAAAAAAAAGCTGATTAAAAGTTGCGTGAGAAACAGAATGCTTTTATATTACCCGTTACGCTGCAATGCTTCCTGCCGATGTGTTTCCTACTGATAACTGAAGCTTTTTGAATTCTGCAGCGATAAAACTGTTAACAGATTTTAAATGCCTTTTACTTTTCATTTTGCCGGAGAGTAATTGTGAAAGTCCTGGCTGCGAAAGCTGATGCATACGAGCCCAGTCAGATTGAGTAATACCGGCAGAAGCAAGTGCGATCGCGAATTTTCTTTTAAGCATTTCTATGCCTTTTTTTTACGTGGTGAAATTATTAACCATAACTAAATATATCCAATGTGGACGTATAATGCAAGATATAAATAATGCCAGTATGGACTTTTTTTGCAAAGGCTTGAAACAGGCCAGAAAGTTACTTGGGATTAGCCAAAATGAACTGGCTGAGGTTGTCGGACATAAAGGGTATCAAACTATTTCCAGGTATGAAAGAGGAGAACGGTTTCCGGATAAATCCATATTGGTTGCATTATCGAATAGATTGAACGTATCTATTGACTGGCTCATCACCAGTACTATTGCCCGTCGTAACGGATGGGACGGAAGAAGTTAATCTTCGTGGTGATTGACGTTAATAAATAGCCAGTTCGCCACGTACTTTAATGCCAAGTTTTTTAGCTTTTTTTTCTGCTTCTGCAAAAGACTTGGCTTTGATTCTTCGACCAACGTATTCTTCACCGTTGACAATTTTAGTTGTACAATATGTTTTCATAAACCCTCCTTTTGATTGTTGAATAAAAACACCCCTGAAAAAGCGCGGATGTAGTCCCGGAACAGTCGCGACCTGTCCGGGACATCACCGCATTCCATTTGGGCATCGCCCTGGGTTTAATCGTTGTGGCCGCATGCCCCCCACAAACTACTCCACATAAATATCATGAACAAAATCAGAATACTCGGGAGCTCCGAATTGTATTTCGATCGGTGAAATCATCTGCCAGGCTGGTCGACGTTTTAACTGGTAGCGATCCCATGTTGTATCGTATTTGTTTGCCAGTACTTCACAGAGCTCAGAGCAATAATATTTTGATTTGTCGTTGCGCCCGAGCCCGAAATATTGTGCAATCAATTTCCAGTCGTAATCGCGCATTCCCTGACACATTCTTACCAGGTCGTCGTTGACAATGACCGATAGGATGTTTTGGGAAAGCTTTTTGTGTCTTTTAACCGCAACGATTTTTTCTTTTTTGTTGTTGAGGTATTTGCGGCAACTGTTGATTTTCAGTCCGTCGTCGACCATTTCTGCGACCCATAGTTTATCTCCGAGAGAAATCACTATCGCGCAGTGATTCGCGACCTGTTGCCGGGTTGCCTCGATAATGCCTGACCGGTTTTTTAAACACGCCGTTCCGAGACGAATCAGTCGACCGGTAAGGCTGCTCGCCGATGTGCAAAACACATCGAGCGGCCGCAATTTTTTGTAATTAAAATCGGAATACATGGGAACCTCCATTTACGGTGAAATAAGTTGTATGCTATTTGTATCGGCAACACACCGACAGTCGGTGTGCAGCCAGGAAACGTTTTTTTCCATGACGGTGATGTACGGGAACGCTTTTCTGTTTTTGATGATTTCGTCCCGAATCGTATTTGTGCTGATAAACAGCATGATTTTATCTGACGCCCGCCCGAAACGGTGCTGGCTGTAATAAGCGCCCACAGTACAGTTAGGCGGGCGGTATCCGCTGTATCTGCGATCGCCGCCATTGTGCCAGTTGTTTATGATAACAGCGACCCCGAAAAACTCGCGGATGGCATCGTCGGTTTTGAGTATCCGGTCATCCATCAACAGGATAGATTCGTCCCCCTTTTCGGCATATATCTCAGGAGGAACATATTCTTCGACGCGAAAATACTTTGGTTCGTAATATTTCACATTACCTCCGGATAACCTTGTGTTGTGCTTTGTCCCATAATTGTCCGCGCGAAACTTTATTTTCTCGGCTGAACGACGGGCTGTTGCCATCGGGTAAATTGCCGACCTGAGTAGTGCATGGTTGATACGATTGGCATACATTGCAGTAATCGCCGATACGGTGTTTGCTGCCGCATACGCTGCATGCCACTTCGACCTGGTGTCGTTCGCTCATAACTATATCCCGAATTTTTCGGATAAACTTTCGAGCATGTTTTTTACCTCGTCGCTATTTATTGCAATAGTCGCTTTATTTTTTGACGATGGAACATACAGTTTAAACCACCATTGGCGGATGCTTTCCATCTTTCCTTCCTCGCGATCGCGCGAGGGCAGATGGATCCACGCCGGGCCTTTTTTACCGGGTGTAAAACCGCTCATAATGTACCGGTAAATGCCGTTTGAACCAGTGGCGTTACGGGCCTTCCAGAACGCGTCGATGGTGTTGTCCCAGTCGCAGTGGAGACGCTTGTAGACGTATTTGATCATCGACCAGGTGACGCGCTGGTCGTTGATGAGGATGTGGGGGGATAGTGTTGCATTGTTTGCCCGTACGGAGCCTTTGGGACGACCGCGGCCGCGTTTGGGCGACGGTAAAACAGGTGTAGAGGCGGGCGGTGGAGAACCCGCCTCTACGGGGCAGACCGCCGGTACGGTCTGTGAGGAAATAGCTGTTGTCATTATGCGCTCAGGAAAATTTCGGTTGCGGTTGTTTCCACGCCGAGGTAAACTCGTCGGATTCGTTTCGAATACTGCATACCGCAAATTAACGGGGAGGTAACCCCGGTGAGATAGGTTGCGCCATCGTTCCAACCTTCCGGTTTGTCGATAGTGTATCCGAGGAGATCGTATTTCAGGACGGCTTTTTGTTCGTCAACATTAAAAATGTACACTCCTCTTACGGGTATGACGCAGTCGAAATAGGTCTGATTTTTTGGAGTTATCCACCCGTTACCATCCCAGCGATTAAATTGCCATGCAGCCTCGTAGTAGCGCAGTGCAACCTGTGCACCCTCGCCCACGAGCAACGCGAGATGGTTTCTGTTTTCCACGTCGGGAAATTGTTTTGTCGGCATTAAATCTGACGCATCCATAAAAACCTCTTTCAAAGTGTAAAATTAAATCCCTGTATAAAACCGCAGCCGCCCTTTACCCGGCTGCTACCAACGATATATAAATCGCTCTCGAATGGCGAGCCGTTACCCTCGTCGTATCCGGCAGGAGTAAAACGCCATTGTATAGTGTCATCAATACTGAAATCCTCGCTGGTAATTACCTCCCGATAGGCAAATGAATACGCCTCGATTTCGGTTTGTACATTGGGTGAGCTCGGACAGAGGTAAAACCCCGACTCGTCACCTCCCAGCAATTCGGGAACGGAAACAGTTGTGTACCCGCCATCGTTGATATTATGCTCGACGAGCCACTGGGTGACGCCCTGAACTACATCGGTGATGGTCAGCGTGGAATTTAGTATTGCAATAGGCATTATCTCACCCAGCCCTTTACGTTGAGTATCCACTGTTCCCGCCATGTGACGGGAACTCTTACTTCGGAATACATTCCAGATCCGGATACTACTATCGGACGGTAATTTACGTTTAATGTTGCGGGGGTAGGAACGACACACCAGACAGAATCAGTGTCGGAGCCTGGGTTATTGAACCAGCGGGTTATCTGCATTGCACCGGTGGTGTCGCGTCCGAGGTATACTGCGCTTGATGCGGACGAATCGACAATGTCGGTTGATAGTTTGATGGTTACTACGTCGCCAGGACGGGCGCAGTTCAGACGGTAGTAGTCTCGACGGGTTTGTGATTTGATTGAGGTTATTATCGGGGTTATAGGTATGAGTTGCGTGCTGGCAGTTATTGCCGAATCCGTGTACATTACCACATCGTTAGAATCGATACCTGTGATATATGACCCGTAATTCCACGAACCAACGTATCCCGCATCAACAGTAAAATATATCCGGATTGTTTCACCATATCCGGCAATTGAATCTGTTAGGTATGTTATTGCCCCATGTGCATCATGGGTATTTGATAAATAGTACGCATCGACCCCGCCGTCGGTTATCGTCCATGATCGAGATACTAAATTTGCGCGAGACGATATTGCGGGATAATAATATTTACTACTTCCTCCGCCAAGCACCACAGAATTATTTGTATTATTTGCAGCCAGGTTAATCAATATATCAGAGTAATCAGATGTTGCACATGTTCCCTGATAAAAGAAACCTGTCATATTATTTGCCTTCGGGAAATTTTTTGATTCCATATGCGAGATAGTACCCATTAACCCAAACGTGTATTGCATGTCTGTTGCATTCGAAAAATCTAATTCCGGGAACGAATCGATAGATGTATGGTTCCAACACCAGGCGAACAGTTTACCATTAGAAATATTTATAGGATGAAATCGAGTTAGCGATCTACACTCAACAAACGTTTCGTGATACGATGTGCACGCGGGTGCATATATTCCCGGGTTTTTAGGTAAAATAAAATTGCATCGAAATGCATATCTCAGATCTTTTACATTTGGTAGATACAAAGAATCGTAATAAACAGTAGTACTACAAAACGAAAAAGCGCTTGAAAACGTTATTGCCGATGATATGTTCATTGTGTGAAAACTGTCCACTGCAGTGCCGTACCACGCCTCTAAAAACGTAGTGCATCGTGGCATCGACGTTACACGAAATTTTACCAGGTTTTTACATCCTCTCCATGCGTAATATCCTATTCTTACGCTGTCAAACGGAATGTTTGGCATTTCTGTTATTCGTGTATATTCAAAACCTTTTCCTATGTTTCGTACTTTCGGAAGAGATAGCCCCGCATCTATTGTCGTTATTCCTGAATCGCCAGACCATGTTTGATAAATATCTAAAACGTTGGGGTATGAATACCCATGTATTTTAGTCAAAGATTTACAGTCGGTAAACGTGTTGTTTAATGTTGTCGGATTGTTAAATATCGGCTGATCTGTTGCTGATATAACCATGTTTGCACAACCGTAAAAAGATCTGTTCAGATCGTACCAGGAATTTGTCCCCCATTGTGTTATGTCGATTAGTTTTAATCTATCCCCACCATTATTAAATCGCATTGTCGGAAATTTGAGTGCCGCATTTTGTTCGATGCTAATTGTATACGTGCCTGCTCCACCAATAAATGTATGGGTTTGTGGAACATTAGAAGTTATGCGCTCAGCATCACTCCCATCGCCCCAGTTTATATTGTAATCGTACGAATACGTCAGCGTCGGCAGTGTAAATTGATCGCTATTCGAAGTTCCGGGATTATTAGTTTTCACTGTAAATGTAAACGGAGTACTAAAAACATTTGCCGTGATTAATAACATCAAAAAAAGCTTATACATTTTTTTTACCATACACCTGTTGTTTATGTTTAAAACCAACGTTTGCTACTAATCAAACACATACCTCACTAAAATCCCCACCATCCTCTCGACATCCTCATCCTGCACAACCAAAATCGGCCTTCCCGGAACAGTAACCTTCCGCCCCCTTCCCGCCTTCCCGCCATAATGTTGTAATGCCGTGTAGATACGATTGCTGCCGACCGTCAAACTGTTGCCGCTTACCTTTTTCGAAAACGAAGCGGCAAGCGCGCCGCGGACCTGCAGGATTTTTAACCCTTCGAGTTTACGTTGCGCCGGTTTGCGTAATGTTCCCGCCTTGGAGAACGCACGGCTACCGCCAAGGCGCGACAGTACTGTTGCCGCTGCGAGTGGTTGCCAGCGGGTAGACCCTCCTCTGACATCGCCGACCGAGCGATAGCGGCCCTGACTCTCAAAGTTTTTATCGATCGAGGTGAGCAGTATTTCGCCGCATGCTGAAAGCGGCGTTGATAGATTGACTCCGCGGTCCGCTATTTTTTTAAGCGCTGCATCGATGCGATCGTCGTTAAAGCGGGCGGTAATCATTCGCCCTCCCACAATGCTGCAATGTCGTCGTCGTATTTTTTTAAATCTGGTTTAAACGTCTGTTTACCGGGATTGTAATCCCAGCCGGCGCCAGGCATGTACGTTTGCGGAACTCCGTAGCGATCGGTAAATTTTACGCCGGTTACATCGACCATGCGTTTGTTGTCGCTGCCGACCGCCTCCTCTTGAGAAACGAGATTGTCGGTTGACGACTCGACCCGGTCGACCTGGTCGGCGGCGAGCGACCGGACCCGCGATCGGCAACGCCAATGATTCGGGGGATAGATATATTGCCAGACCGGATCGTCGTACCGGTATACGACAAGGTGCAATTTACTGCAGCGCTCGGTGGTGTTGCCGTCCATGACAGCTATGAACTGCCAGTAGGGCAATTCTTTCGCAACATCCATTTGCCCGCGATAACGCCCGGACATGAAAGCGGTTTGCACATTTACATCATATATAGTGCGTAACCGGGCAACCGAGCCGAGTTGCCGTTCGGTGACTTCTCCGGTGGTGAAATTAACGACCTCTTCTATACCCCACCATCCGCGAGCTTTGAGTTTCGGGACGAGACGTTTTTTGAACTCTGAAAATGGGATTCCCCGTTTCACCATTTCTCCGGTGACGTCGGGTGCAAGCTCGCCGTCGATCGCCTTGTTTAACAAGTTGCGGATGTCCTGCAATAAATCGAGCTTTGAAAGGTTGGCAACAGTGAATGCTTTGGTATGCTGTTCTTTCCATACCTCCGTCCATGATCCGCTGATGCGCAACTTCTTTTTGCGCAGGTATTCGACAGCCTTCGCCGGGGCGAGGCTGAATGCATCGAGCAGTATGCCCATTATTCGCGGATCTCCCCGGGTTGCTCTCCCTGCAGGGACGACAAGAGCATTGCCCGTTCGAGGGTGTTTGTAATTTCCGACGTGTTAAGTTTCGGGTAGAGTTTCAGGATACCCGCCTGCACCTCTTCGTAACTCGACGATAATTCAACCAGCTCGATTACCGGTTTTAAAAACCTTTCGACTTGTTGCTGCATAATAGCATCAGTAATACCGGTGAGCAGATCGTCGACGTTTTCCTGCCCTGCAGTGCCAGGTGTCGCCGAGCTAAATTCTGCGTTTACCGGGTTGGTTGGCGTTGATGGAGAAAGTGGATCCACTTTTTCTATGACCTCTATATCGCTCTCGTCGAAATCATACCGTTTCGTGAAGTATGATTTTTTGAGGATTATTCTACCGCTGTTCATCAGTTTAAAATCTCTGTCCGCCCTGGCAGTATCGACGTCTTCTTCATCGTAAAGGACAAAACCAGGACGTTCTGCGCCCCATGTCGGATTTAATGCGTAGATGGATCGGATGAGCTCGTCGAAACATTCCATCACCATGCTGGAATCGTCGGCGATAATATCCGACCTGACGTCCATTGCCGGATCATCTCCGCCGAGTTTTCCCGGTGTTGCATCGGCGGCACTGCCGTGCCCGAGAATACATTTCGATATTTCTCCGTCGTGATATCTTGCATGACGTTCGTACAGATCACTCGATCCGCTTCCCGCTTTTGTCTCAAGCAGTTCTACCGACGCATCGTCGGGGAAAACAGCCGCCGCATTCTGAATAAGAAGGGTAAGTGCGTTCAAAAGCTCGCTCGCTTCTTTTCCTCCCATTTGTGAGCGCGGTACTTTTCCCACTGCATGCGGCATCCCGAACGACTCCATGAATTGCGCCCAAAACTTGATGCCGCCCTTTTTAAATGTAGTGGGCCAGAATGCGAGGGAGTACTGCGCCTCTCCATACGGATTGCTGTACGACGCCTCGTATTGCGCCAGGAGAAATTTGTGCGGTTCGACCGGTTCCGATTTAAAACTGTTTTCCTGTTTTAATCGCAGTTCGTTGTCGATGCCGAACTCGAAGTATTCGGGGGGAACGCCGACGATACTTTCGGGAATTATTAAATTGCCTTCACGTTGCCATAAAATTTCGAGCGGCTTGTAACCATACCCCCAGGCGTCGAGAATTTCGCGGATGACTTTTCGAATGCGCAGGTTTTCAAAAATACTCTCGATTATCTCGACCTCCGACGACGCGGCATTGCCCTCCTCGATTTTCCATTTACGCTTAGTTACTCCGGCCTTTCGCGACTTGCTGCATGCAGAAACATGCGGCTCCCGTTTTATTTCGTGGAGGATCTCGATGCGGTTTGAGGTTTTGCGCAGCACCGGATCGGGATTCGGCAGCGCATCGTATACTGCAATCCATGGATTGAGGTTTGTTCGGGTTGCAATTTGCGTCGATAAGTTTTTTGCAATACGACTGAACTCCTGGTTGGTTCGTTTTTGTCGACGTATAATCGGTGTTTTTGCCATTTTGTCCTCGATTTATCCTTTTTTTACCGGTAAATTGTAATCGTTTCCCCTCGCGACACTCCGGAATTGCCTACAACCCGTTTAACTCAAATTAAATTTAACGATAAACATTTTTTTGTATAATGGCACACCGTTTTTCAGCCTCGCTTAAAGGGCCGTTTCCGGGGGTTTGACGGCGTGCCTGTTAATACGTCGAATAATTTATTGCCCCCGAAAATTTATCGTGATGTTTTAACGTCGATAAACTTGTCGACATTACCGTAACCGGTCCGGATGGTCCGCCTGTTTTTGCATGTATCGCCAGCGCCAGACCCCAAAACTCATCGGCATGTCCGGTGAGCTCTGTTCGTTCTGCATCGAACCGTATTGCACCCGTCGCGGTTGTCATTCGTTTAATGCTATGGATTGCTTCGCGCAATTTTTCTTCGTCGGGAATTATTATGCGGCGGTCCTCGAACGTTTCTTTCATGCCGATGGCCAATGTCTCTTTGTTGGCATTGTTGAACGTTATCGATTCGACGCGGGATTTTCCGTGATGCTCCTGCGCCCGTTCGGCGAGTGGCATACCCATACCGGTACCGTCAATACAGCAACGCATCATCGTCGGTAAATTCATGACGTCCGACAAAAACATGTTCTGAACTTTGAATTTTGTTTTTGCGAATATCTGCAAAAATCTGGTATACAGCATCGGTGCAATGTACTCGAGTATTGGTATAACGGACAGATCGCGGGTGCGGCCGATGTCCCACCCTGCAAAAAGCGGGTTTTGACAATTGCGTAAATACTCGAAATCGCGCAGGCAACCATCCACGGTGCAGAGCTCGATGTCTTCATACGAAAAGAAGGCGGTTGTGGAGTCGACCGGTTCGGCCATGTAATCTTCCTGGAAGATATCCTCGCTTTGACACGACGTTCGTATTTGCTCTACGTATGCCGCACGTTCTTCGGCGGTGGTTGCGCGGCCCATTACCTTATCATATAGACCATCGTTAACTGCATCGACAATTGTTACCCGATGAAGCGAGAAATTGTTTTTACCGTTTTTCGCATTTTTGCAAAAACGATAGAAGAGGGTGAGCTTTCCTTTATGGGTAGACAATATGCGGATTGGATATCCCCAAACAACTGCAGCCGGTTGCGCTCCCGACCACATCGATCGCTGGTCTTTATGGAGTGCGGATTCGTCCCAGACAATTTTGCCGCCCTTGGAATTAAACGCGGTTGGAGCGGATGATAGGGAATTTATTCTGCCGCCGTTTTTAAATTCGAGGATACGGGCCTTGACTTTGCTTCTGTCATCCTCCTCGATAACCTGCTCGCCGAGGTCGTTTGCGGCAACGTTAAAAATCTTTGCCCACATGAGGCAATACTCGATGTACTCTTTTCCGCAATCTTCGTCCTTCGATGAAAAGTAGACTTTTTTGACCTTTCGCCCGGGTGTGTATTCCCGTTCGGTAATGATGTCGTCGACGTCCTCGTATGCCTGGATCCATGTCGCGCCGATGCGTCGCGATTTCTCCCATATCTTTATGAGAGATTTATCCCGCAGCCAGCGCTGTTGATACGGCATGAATGTTCGGTTGAGACTCATTTACGCTCCCAATATCTCCCTGACACGTTCGGCAATTTCGTCGGCTGATGCTGCAGCTTTCGGATTATCGTCGGCGATGTTTTCGGCGACATTGCCTTCGTATTTGTACAAACTGTTCATGCTGTTAACCAGGTTGGTGAGAGCATGGAGGCTCTGAGGACTGAGCTCCGTCGCCGAATCGCAATCGAGTATCATGCGGTCGGTTATTTTCTGCACAAGAGTATGCAGCTTTTCGTGTACGTTTACCCGTGCGCGGAGATTTCGCTCACGTTCCTCCCGCCATCCATCCTCATCAGCCCAAACCCGGATTGTTTTGTCGCTCCGACCGATCCGCCGGGCGATTTCATCGAACGTCATTTGCTGATAGACATAATAGTCGTGCGCGACGTCTTTGCCTTCACCCTGTTTCATTCGCCAAGGTCGCTTTTTATCGACGCTGCCTGCTGAGTCAATTTAGTGATTTGCACTACCTGGTTATCGAGGCGGTCGATGATGACCTTTAACTTGCCCGACTGCAGCATTGTTTTGTCTGCGTATTTATCGAGCAGGGATCGCGCCTCATCGATGTCGCAGTCGATACCTAACGAAAGTGACCTGATTGTTGCTTCTGCAACTGAGAGCCGGCCTCTCAGTGCCATTGTTTCATTGCTCATGCTACCCCTTTTTAATGTCGTTAGGACAAAAGTGTTTCGTTTCTAAAATCCGGGATTGTATTGATAAGTTATGGCTGATAACATCCAGGGAATCGGCTTGACGTTCGTACAATTTATACATGCGGTCGGTTTCTTCGCGGTGGTTATCGATTAACCTGGTTGTTTCGTCCTGGTGAGTTTTGATAATTGATTCCATGGTGAGGGCTTGTTTCGATATTGCCTGCCGCTGTACGTCGATCATTGAATCCCATTTCGCCATATGTTCAATACGGTCTTTGTCCTGTTTTGATCCTAAAAATTTAGTTGTGATAGTAATAGTGAGGTAAACCAGCACAATTACTGCCGGAAATATTCCATATCCCAGCGCTCTCAGGAGCATTGATGCGTCAGCGATGTTTCCCATGGGTCTCCTTTGGTTTGTACTGTTAAAAGGTAGCGCTGCGCCGCAGCGCTACCGATAGTATACAACCTATCGCTTGTAAAAATTTGCTGACAGCATCAGCAAAGTAACCGTCACCACCGGTGGTATGTTATAACTGATTTTGATTGAGGTTGTTTTTTGCAGATCAACTTATTAAACGGGGTTAAACATGCCGAAATGGCTACAGCTGATGAGAACCGGTGAATTTACCGACCGGCATAAAACAAAGCATGTAGTAACTATTGAAAAGCTCAACGCGATTCAAAAAAACTACAACAGAGAATTCCCGGCTCATTTAGTTGTAGGGCATCCGGACCGCCCGTCGGTGCCGTCGTTTGGCATCGTCGACAAGCTGAAGGTTTTAGGCGATAAACTGTTGTTCCAGCCCGGCAAAGTTGTTGCAGAGTTTTCAACGCTGGTTTCCAAGGGTGGATTTCCGTTTGTTTCGGTTGGTGTTGACATGACAAGTAACCGACTCGACCATGTGGCGTTTTTATCGGCAACGAATCCATCAATAAAAGGGCTTGAACCGATAGCAGAATTTTCAACCGCTCCCGTCGGCAGCGATATCATATCCATGGATATATCCGACATCGTAAAAACCGACCTGGCAGAATTTTCGAATGATGGTTGGATAGGTTGGAGAATTCAGGACATTGGGTCGCTGTTCCGTAAGATACGCGACTATTTAATAGTAAAAGACGGCCTTGAAAAAGCCGATGCCGTCATACCTGATTATCTGGTTTCCGGCCTGCAGGAGAATATGCCTGTAGTCGAATCAACCGCTCAATTCTCCCAAGGAGGAACGATGGATGTAAAAGAAAAAGAGCAGTTCGACGCTGCACTCGCACAGGTCGCAACGCTCTCGACCAAACTTGCCGAATTCGAACAGTCGAGCTCTCAGCTCGGCACAACGGTGTCTGCGCTGACAGCCGAAAACGCCGCGCTTAAATTGGCGAACGCAACACTTACCAATGCAACGACAGTTGCAGAGTTTTCGCAATTCGTTGAAAAACTCATTACCGACAAAAAGATTTTGCCAGGTGAAAAAGACCAGATCATTAAAGATCTGTCGTTAATGCACAAAGCATCATCTCTCGCGGAATTCAGTGAAGGCGACGCCGCAACCACGCCGCTTGCCGTGTACAAAGCACAGCTCGAAGCCCGCCCGGCTACCGTACCGGGAAACACGCATACGGTAACTCCGCGCCAGGCTGAATTCAGCGAAGGGGATTTTGATCCGGTAGTCGTCGGCAAAAAAGCCCGCTCGTATATGGACGAGCAGCTGGCAAAAGGAATCACCGTTTCGGCAACCGACGCCTGCGACCATGTGAAAAACGGCTGACGATAAATTTTAACGACAAAAACAACCATTAACAATTAGTCAATAACCAGTACAGGAGTAAACGATATGAACCCAATTTTAACGAAAACGTATATCAGCGGCGCCGCTGTAACGGGACGACGGTTTGTTGTGCAGGACAGTGCGGATAATACTGTAATTCAGGCATCGGCAAACACCAGTAAGATTTTTGGCGTTTCCGCTCCGTTAGGCGGGGAAATAACCCTGCCGGTTGATGTTTTACAGATTGGCCTTGCCGAAATAACCCTGGGCGGCGTTGTTACCCGTGGCGATTTGGTGACATCCGACTCTGTCGGCAGAGGCGTTGAACTCTCGACGGCCATGTTGGCAAGCGCATCGGGGAGGTCGGGAGGCATGGCATTACAAAGCGGTGTGTCGGGTGATATTATCGACATTCTCGTTTGTCCGCAACTCGTATCGGCAGCCGACGGACTGACTGCAACAACCGATGAAATTGACACCCTTGCCGGATCGGTGCAGGATGCTGAATTTACCGTTGGCGTTGAGGGAACAAACGCAATTAACGTTGCTATCCAGCTGGAAGATATTGCCGGTGATCCAATTGCCGCCCGCGCTTCGGTACAGGCGTACCTTTCTGCTGACGCCAACGGTGACTCTGTTATTACAACGGCCCCTGATGGAAACGTTGTTATTGGTACCGACGGGCTATGTATGCATCTGATTGAAAATAAACTGTTTCAGCTGACAAGTGAGGTGGATGGCGACATCGACCTGACGATTACCGAATCGGGTGCGGCGACATACTATCTAGTTGTCGTGTTGCCTAACGGTAAACTGAAGGTTTCCGCTGCCATCACATTTGCAGGATAAAAGTTCGCTTCCCCCCGACAGTCCCGCGAAAGCGGGCTGTTCGGGTGGAAGGCTTTTTTTTCACATAAACGACAATTAACGGTCATTTAACAGGAGGTTGATACATGTTTAGTAAAAGTACTGGAAAGTTTTTGTTTATGGCGCTGATGTTCATACTCGGAGCCATTGCGTGCACTGCAACAGTGTGCGGATATGTAGGGGTTGAGTTCCCGGTGTTGTCATTTTTAAGTGGTCCCGATATCGGGATTACACTCATGTTCGGCGGAGCGATCGTTGCGCCGTTTCCCGTGGATCCGGAGTTGACACCGATTGCGGTTGCCTATAAAAACAAAAAGTACATTGCAGACAAAATATTCCCGCGCAAACCGGTGGGATTACAGTCGTTTAAGTACCGAAGCTACCCGAAGGGATTGTTCCTGACTATACCGGAAACTCTCGTGGGCAGAACAGGTATACCGAATAGGGTTGAACTGTCGTTTACCGAACTGGATTCATCTACATTGGATCATACTCTCGATGACGGCGTCCCTATCGTTGACATTGTAAATGCTCCGAAGGGATACAACCCACTCGCAGCGGCCGTTGAATATTTAACAAATCTTATTGAACTCGACCGTGAAATGCGGGCGGCAACCCTGGCATTTGATGCAGATCAATATGCGGCCGCTAATAAGGCGACACTTTCGGGCACCTCTCAGTTTAGTCATGCGTCAAGCACTCCTATTGCGACCCTTACGGCTGCAATGGATGCGTGTTTTTACACGCCTACAAAGTGGGTTATGGGACGGGCTGTATGGAGATATCTGTCGCAACATGCTGAAATCGTCAAGGCCGTTAACGGCACGCTGGGCGATACCGGTATTGTGAGACTACAGCAGATGGCAGAACTGTTCGAAATCGACGAAATAATCGTTGGTGAGAGCAAATACAATTCTGCGAACCCAGGACAGACTGTTGTAACCGGACAGCTATGGGGGAAAAGCCTCCTGATGTTTTCCGACGATCCGACCGCAATGCCGAACGCCGGCGTCACATTCGGGATGACGGCAGAGTTCGGGAATCGCACTGCAGGCGTGATCGACGACAAAGATATGGGTATGCGCGGCGGAAAACGTGTCCGCGTTGGCGAGTCGGTACGGGAATTGATAACTGCAAACGATCTCGGATATCTGTTATCCGAGGCCGTCGCATAATATTCCGGCGGGATAACGCATAAAAGAAAATGTTGTGAAACCGGGCGGTAATAAACTGCCGCCTGGTTTTTAAAACCGTCAACGAAACGAGAATATAATGAGTGATGATTTAATCCGGTATAAATGTAAAACTCCAATTTTGCATAACGGCAAAAGGTACGAAACGTTTATTCAGCTTACTGAAACTGAGGCCGCAAAGCTTATCGAGTTGAAGAAAATTGAAGTAGTTTCGAAATCCGCTGCGTCTCCGTTAATATGCGAGAGTTGTGCGGATCTTAAAGAGCAGCTCCAGGCAGCCCTGGAGTTTAACGAAAAGCTGAAAACTGCGCTTGACGAGCAAAGCACTGCAGTCGGCGAGCTGATAGCTCAACGCGACGATCTCCTTAAAAAGATCGATGTCGAAAAAGTTCCCGCGAAACCTTCAAAAACAAGCGGTAAGTAATAACCATGGCGTATTCAACCCACGACGATATCAAACGGCTCATTTCGTATGACACATTGCTGCAGCTCTGCGATGATGATAACGTTGGCGATATTGTTGTGGATCCACCGAATACTGCATACGCGAATGTTTTGCAGGCAATAGTTCAGGCGGACAATACCATTGATTCGTACATAGCCACAAAGCACACGCTGCCGCTCGCAATAACGCCAGGCTGTGTGAAAGACTGCAGCGCGAATCTTGCGTTGTGCAATTTGTACGATCGTCGTCGGGAAATGGATGTTCCGGAAGGTGTGGAGCGGCGCCGCAAACAGTTTACCCAATGGCTCAAAGACGTGCAAATGGGGAAGGCAACGATAATGGAACTGCAGTCGGAGCAACCGGCTTCGTACATAGTAAATAAAACGAGTAGCGATCAAATTTTTACCGATGATTTATTGAGTTCTTTTTAGGGAGGGAAGCATATGAAATTTTTACAACGAATACCGCTCTGTTTATTGCTGAGCATGATAATCGCAACTGCCGCCTGGTCGGCAACCGACAGTCTCGGCATTGTCGGTAAATTTATTGTCAATAAGCTGCAACCGCACGGCATTACACCAGCCGCTGTTGCCGGACTGATGTCGTTTTTGATCAGCAGTTGTTATGGAGCGTTCAGAGCGCTGCAGCGATATTTGCAGGGTCGCAAAACAATCTGGAAATATGCGGATAATTCCCTTACAACGTCACTTTTCAACCGACTGATAGGATGGGTGTTTGGAAAAACGACACTCATATACGGATCAGAGCTACAATATCATCCAGGCGATAGAGATGCGGCAGTAACTGCCGCCGCAAAACTAACGGCTGAACACATGCTCCGCAAAAACGGCTCTGATATGCTCAAAGCTTTCGCAGAGGCAGCCGGAAAATAATCATGCTCGCTGAAATAGAAACGGCAATACAGGACTACCTGCAATCGAAATGGTCGGCAAACGGCGGAACGACGATCGTTAACAGATTTGATATTGACAACGAATTCGAAGATTTACTCAAATATCCGGCGATATCCATTGCCACTTCATCTATCGGCATACAAACAGTAACCGATGGATGTATTAAAATGACGCCTGTTATTTCAGTTTTTCAGGCATTCAAGCATGTCGGCAAACCGGAAAATCGGCGGCATGGCGTTTACCCGATAGTAACGGCGTGTATTCAGCTATTGTCGGGAAACGATCTGGATCTGGAAATTGACTATTTAAAACCGGTTTCATGCAAAGAAGTTTTTCATGCGAAGTTAAAGGAGCTCGGGGCAATTTGTTTTGAAACACAGTTCGAAACGTCGTTCGACATTGAGTCGATAGACGATAATGATGCAGTCGCATTACTCACCGAGGGAATATCATATTACCTCGGGGATGAAAATGTTGATGCGGATGCAACCGATATCATCAATTATTGAGGAGTAGCGATGATTAAAATAACAGTTTTCGCACCATCGGGCAGTTGTCCGCGTAAAAATGGGGATGTCATTACGACTCTTCCGGTATCGGTGCCGAACAACAGATACTATCGACGGTTGATTGCCGATGGCAGTTTAACAAAATCAACTGTTGATTTTGCGTCAATAAAACAGATAAAACGAAAACAGGAGGTGACGAGTGATACAAAGTAACATCCGGGTACCTGGAAGCTATAACGAAGTTGATGCGTCGGGTGCAAACAACCGATTGCCGTTGTATCGTCAACCGCTTGTAATTATTGCGCCACGTATAAAAACCCCGGCGGCATGGGTGTTGACAACAGTTACCGCATTGGGGGCCAAAGTAAAACCGACGGCAGGCAATGATGACGGACATTATTACATCTGCGTTGTTGCCGGTACGACTGGATCCACCGAACCGACATGGCCCGGTGCATCCGGATCGGTTACCGATGGCACAGCCACCTGGAGAGAACTCTGCAACGCATCGGAGATTGTTGCGGTACATACGCCGACATCGGTATTCAGTCCTGACGACGGTGCAAGGTTTGCAGGCGCAGGTTCTATTGCTCATCGCATGGTTCGGGCTGCTCTGCGACAATATCGCCGGGCGGAGGTGTCTATAATTACCGTTGACGACGACGATACCGGGATATGCGCAACATCGACGTTGACGTTCTCCGGTACCGCCGACGGACAGGGATTTATCATCGGCAGAATAGGCAATGAAAAATTCACGTATACCTGGGAAGATACCGCAACCGCCGCCGAAATCGCAATTGGAATTGATGCCATCATTGCCGCACTGCACGATCTGCCGGCAACGTCGAGCGTTGCAACGTCGGTGCTTACTCTTCGGGCAAAAAATGCCGGAGTTCCGGGCATGGAACTAGGCAAATACGATACGGACAGCGCAAATTACAAACCTGAAATTACCATTTACGGAAACGGAATAACGGTAGTAATTACCGGTTTTGCATCGGGCGCAAACAATGCCGACATCACCGATGCCCTAACCGCTGCAACTGCCGGAGCATACAAACTGGTTGCTGTGCCCTACAAAGACGCCGACAATGTTGCAGCATTACGGGCATATCTGCTCTCGGTATCCGACGAGGTGAATTGCCAGGGTGCGCGGGCCTGGCTCGGTACTACGGCAACAATGGCGATCGCGATAACGTTAGCCGGGCTCAATGATGAGCGCATGCATGTTGCGTTTGTTAATAAGTGTCGTTTCGTCTCTTTCGAAGTTGCAGCGGCTGCAGCGGTAATGCATGCGCAAACCGGACACCCGGCGCTACCGCTCAACACTATGCAAATGGTTGATTGTGACGCTCCCGACATCGCCGACCGACTTGAGTTCAGTGAGATAAACAACCTTCTGCTAAACGGCGTTACTCCATTTAATGCCGACGGTTATAATGCCGTTCGGATAGTTCGGTCGATTACAACGTACCTGGCGAGCTCGTCGGGATCGCCGGACGATACCTATCTGGATACGACCGTTATCGCCTGCCTGGATTATTTACGTCTTGCAATAAAAACAGGGCATGCGCTGGCATATTCGCAGTCGGTTCTCAGGGAAAATCACATTAACGGTGAACCGTCGTTTGTTGTGACTCCCGGCGATGTGCGGTCGTTTAACATTGCCATCTGCAAAAAAGTTGAACGCTATGGAGCGGTTCAGCAGGTAGATGCATTGGTTGAACGGTTTGAAACAGTTCGCGACGAGAATGTACCGGGACGGGTAAACAGCGACATCCCGGTAGAAGTAGTGCAGGGGCTGCACATACTAGCGAATACGATTCGGCTGACAACGACTATTTGAACTGATCTAACAAGATAGCGAGGTTTAACAATGGCGAAAAAATATGTGAGTAGAATTGTCCTGATGCGTAACGGATCGCGCATTACGGATTTTAAGAATTACAAAAAAATGGCCGTTCCGTATGCAAAAGAAGTCGAACTCATGGATGAGGACGGGGTTGTCGAGGTTCATAAAAAATACAAATATTCCATCGACTATGTTATCCCGAAAGTGGGCGCAAAACAGGATTGGTCGGACGTCCGGGATGAAACGTGGTCGGTGCAATACACCGAAGGCGGACCGAAAACAACCTACACCGGAGTCGATTGTATCGAGGAAGGCGAGTCGGATGTGGACGGACAGAAAGAAGTTGTCATGACGTTGACATTTGTTGCCGACGGAAGAATACTCGAATAAATATGAGGGGGAAGCATGTCATTTTTAACCGAATTGAAAGCCGGGACGGACCATAAAAAAGTAATTAAATATCCCGGCACTGAAAAAACCATCGAAATTCATCTATTGTCGGAGTTCGACGAACAAAATGCAGAGTTCGCCGCCTCTGCATTGTTTCAATTAAAAAACATTGCCGTCGGCATGCACAATATCGATTTGTACCAATCGGAAATTACTCTGCAAAAGTTGTTCCTGGCATGTCGTGATACCGATGGAAAAACCAGCCTGGCGTCATCAATAGAAGAATTCAAACAAAACCTTTTACCGCATGACAGAAATGTTTTGGTGGAAGAGTTTTTTTCGCTTTCCGATCGTTATAATCCATCGGTTGAAAGCATGAGTCAAACCGATTTCGATGTATTTGTCGCAGACGTAAAAAAAAAGCCGCAACAGACCATTGGGAATATTTCAAATTTGACTTTGCTGAAAAGGCTCGCACTTGCTTTGGCAGAACCGACCTCACCCGCGGCCAATGGCTCTATCTCTACGCCATGACCGAACTGAAAAACGAACGTGAAAACGGCCGCGAAATTAATCCCGACGAGGAATTGGTAGAAATCGACGATGGGGAATAGCGAAAATTTAAACCTGGTTATTACCGGCGACGGCAAGCAACTGAGAAACACTCTCAATGGCAGCCGGAGAGAAATAGGCTCGTTTACCAGCCGCACTGTTTCCTCGTTCCGGCAAATGGGAAACAAAATTAATAGCGGTTTAAAGCGAATGATAATGAACCCGTTTTCCGGACTGATGACCGGGGCGGGCATCATTATGGCGGGAAAACAGATTATCGATTTTGATGCCAACCTGACACGACTAGGAATACAGGGCGGTGTTACCGGTAAAAATCTCCTGAAAATGAGAGATGACATCGTTGCAACCGCCATAGATACCGGACAAACGCGAGAGGACATGCTCGCCGGTATCGATGCAATAGTAGAGCGCACCGGCGATTTGAAGTTTGGTGAGAGTATTAAACGAGAAATGGGTATCGCGTCGACGGCAACAGGCGCTACCGCGGCCGATATGGGAGCGCTCAGTTCGTCGTTAAACCAGCAAATGAAAATTGATCCCTCGGAAATGATGTCGGCATATAACCTATTAACCGAACAGGGTAAAGCTGGAAAGTTTACCCTAAAGAACATTGCAGCGCAGGGCGAGCGTCTGTTCTCCTCGTCCAGTCGTCTCGGAATGCGGGGGCTGGATGACTTGCGCAAGTTCGGAGCACTCATGCAGGTTGCTATGAGGGGTGTCGGATCAAGTGAGCAGGCAACAACAGCTATTGAGAGAATACTGTCGAATATTATTGCGAAGCAAAACGAGATTAAAAAGCTCGGATTTGATGTTTTTTCTAATCGGGAATTACAGCAGTTTAAAAGTATCGATGAAATTATAAAAGGCGTAATAATAAGCGCCAAGGGAAATGAAAAAATACTCGGCAATATATTTGGCGAGGAGGGTATTCGGGGTGTTACAGCGCTAGCGTCATCATATCGGGAGACCGGTGGATTCGACATATACGACAAGCTGGTGAATGCCGATGCCGGACGTGCCGGAGAGATGATGAAAGATTTCGCGACCTATTCGGAAACTGCTAAGTATAAGCTTACCGTTTTGGCGGAAGTCGGTAAAAAATTCGCTGACGTTGCTCTATCGAAACCAATTGCGGAAATGTCGTTATCGATTGATGCTCTTCTCAAAGATCCGCAACGATTAAAAGATATGGAGCTCACCTTTAAAAATATAGGCGACATTGTAACAACGATCGGGAAAGGGTTGATGTTATCGGCAAAAGGATATGCCGAAATTGTCGGGTTACTGGATAAGGGAGCAACTGAATATGGTGAAAGAAAAACAGTTGACGTACAATGGAATACTATACCGAAAGACAAACAAAAGGAATTGCGATCGCGTTTTAAACTTGGCAGTATAGCAGGAAAACAAAACTATTATGCTGCGAAAGAACAAGCCGTAAATACCTATCGAACCGAAAACAACATCAAGCTCTCCGTCTCCATCGACCCTGCCGGGCACGTTCGTTCCACATCCGACTCTCTCAACACGAATCTCACAACGACCGTTAATAACGGCAAACATTCGGCGCGGCAATAATGACATCTGACGAACATTTTAAATGCCAGCTCGACGAACTTGTCCTCGCCATAGAATTTATCGATGACGGTTGCGAGAAGGCGTTCTCGCGATATCAATATCCGGAAACGGATGGAACTGATTTTCGTGATATGGGCATGTCTGGCCGAAAATTCAATTGTAAAACATGGTTTAAAAACGAATTATATGCCGATTATCAGTCGTTTTTAAATCTGATTGAACGGCGCGATACCGTACATAATTTTATACATCCGTATTTCGGTTTAATCCTCGGTGTGATTACCGGGTACAGTGCTAAGCACGATCGACAAAAACAAACCGCCGTTGTCGACTTCGTATTCGAGGAGCAGCTCCAGGGAGATATAGAGGAACGGCTCACACCTCTCATACAACCGCAAATTGAAGAACTCTTTATCAACGGTCAAACTGCGCTCCTTGCATCATATAAAGATAAATTGCTCACCGTTTTGGGGCCCAACGCATCGGCACTTCTTACCCGGGTAATAAACACGACATCAAGCCTGGCGTCGCAATTCATCGACATGTCGCGAAGTGTCCGAAGTTATGCCGCGCAGGTCGATAGTGCGGTTGCGGTGTTCGAGGGATTTCTCGCAACGGCCGTGCAACCGGCTGATTCGCTTATTGCATCAATCGAATATGGATCCACAGTTCCCGGCCGACTGATCGGCGGCATTGCGCAAGCGGTTGATCGATACATGACACTTGTGGAAACGGCGATTGAATCGCCGATTATGATACTGCAATCATTTTACACCGGTACGCTCGAACTGCGTAATGCTCTAACCGGGTTTGAGCCTGAACTCGATATCATTGTTGCGCAATGTGGAGCGCTGTTTATATCGAGACTCTACAAAGCAGACGACGACAACAGATATCAGGCTCTAATGATAGAAAAAACTCCGGCCTGGACCCGCAAGGGCGAGTATGTCGGTCGGGCTGCTATGCCGTCGGTATTTACCGTAAACGACCTGGAACGGTCGCTATACATTGTTCGATCGTATCTTCAGCAGGCAATAAATATTGACCGCAATATTACGGTGTTGCATCAGATGAGTGCCGCGCTTTTACGGCATGTAAATACTATAAAGATAGAACGCGAAAAGGTTATATCTATTGAGGTGGACAATGATCTTCCGTTGCATTTACTCTGTCATTCCCGCGGTTTGGGATATGCAGCTGCGGAGCGTGTTTTGTCGATAAATCCACAAATTGAAAATCCGACTTATACCTCGGGAACGGTTGCAGTTTATGAGTGATGTAGTAGCAATTACCATCGGCGACAAACAGTATTCCCATTTTACATCGTATAGCGTATCGTCGGGCATTTACACCGCTGCCGGTACATTTTCGATTACATTCCCGGAAAAGGCGGCGCCGGAAATTACTACCGGTAAAAAATGTGTAATAACCGTTGACGGTGCAACGGTACTCACCGGTATAGTTGAACGCAGAGAAAAACGTGGATCCAAACAAACCGCTGAAATGATAGTGGGCGGCCGCGACCTTATGGGATTGGTTGTCGATTATCATATCGAGACATTTAAAACCCTGCGCAATAAAAAGCTGGTTGATGTTGCTGAATATTTTTTGCGTCAGATAGATTTTATTAAAAGTGTCAACATTACATACCTGGATGGCGCCGATAGCCTGGACATTGCTCAGGAATATGTACAGCCGGTACCGGGGATGAAGGTCTTTGACTTGTTGAGCGGAATTGCAGCTGCAAGGGGTATGCATTTTTATCTGCGTTCGAATGGTTCGTTGGTGTTCGGCAAACCAAGGGGATTCGGATCGGAAACGTTTTTTGTCTGGAATACCGGAGAAAATAATTGTAATTATACCGAAAAAGGTTTTGTAGAGGACATCTCTCAGCAATATTCCCGCGTTACGGTTACCGGTCAAAAACAATCGGATGCATTTACCGGTTTAAAAACGATTAATGGTAAAGCAACCGTTGACGACGATGAGTTTCCTCAGTTTACAAAACCGCTCGTTGTTGAAACACAAACAGCAGGAGAAACACTTTCTCACCAGGCCCGGATGATTATAGAGCAACAGAGGTTTGATGGCTGGTCGTTGCGGTACGTGCTGCCTGGTCACTCTCAAAAAGGGAATATCTGGCAACCGGATACAATTTGTGCGGTTGATGATTATACGATTCCGTATCGAGGGGAATGTCTGCTCTATTCCCGATCGTTTAATATGAATAAAAATTCGGACGGAGAGGCAGAAAAATCGACAGAAATCATTCTCGGCAAAATGGGGTTGCGGGTATGAATAACAACAATGTGCGCATTGTCCGGGGAACGATAACGGATGCAACTGCATCGCCCGGTAAATTGATCCGATGTAGCGTTATGGGCATCGAGGATGAAGAGATCGATGATGTAGAGCTATTCGGAGATCATGGATCGAGTGCGGTACCCGATGATGACAGCGAATGCATTGCCGTGCAATTCGGACACCGAACGATCGTAATTGCCGGAGCCGATCGCCGGATCGCTCCGTCGATGAGTAAAGGCGATGTTGCAATACATACCGATGCAAATCAGTATATAATCATAAAAAAAACAGGTGGTATCGATATCCGGACAAGCGGTGTAGTGACGGTTTATGCAGCGCAAATAAAGCTCGGTGATGATACGCTCCTCCCGGTGGTGAATGGTGTTGTAACTCCGGAATGCGCCTGCTCGTATGCCGGAAAGCATGTGCAGGGATCTGCAACCGTAATGGCAAAAGGGTAATACGTGAAAACGAGAGAACAGGTTAAAGCAATTATCGAGGCGGCAATGGTTGCTGCCGACTTTTATCCGAGAGGTACCGTCGGGCTCGATCGCGTGCATACGCACAACGATATTATTGTCGATGGCATATTTGATGCAATACTGTCGTTCAATTACGACTCGTTTTATGACCCTACAACAGCGCACCCCGCCTCGCCTGCATTGTGGGATACCTATATATCATCGGCAACGGCAAACGGCTGGACGGTAGATAAAATTTATTGCTGGAATGGTACAACATGGACTGAAATAGAGCCTGTTGAGGGCATGCTCGTTTGGATAAATGACGAAGACACGTTTTATAAATATGACGGCTCGGAATGGTCGAAATTGATTTCCTCGAATGAAGTTATACTGACATATTCCAGCGCAGTAACGATCGACGCCACTGCAGGAGACGTTTTTCACGTTACACTTACCGGAAATATCACATTTAACGCTCCAATAAACGCCATTGCAGGAAAAAAAGTCGCCTTACGCATAAAGCAGGGTGGCTCCGGATCGTATACCGCAATGTGGAATAGCATTTTCCGCTTTTCGGATGACATACCGTCACCGACGCTATCATTGCCAATCGACGCATCTGATTATATCGGATTTATCTATAACGGCGTTGATGAATCATGGGATTGTGTCGGGCTGGTTCAGGGGGTGGCTGATGTCTAATTGCCCGATAACTGATGGGTTGGTGCTCGATCTGGATCCAGCTGTCGGAATTACGAAAGACCAGGGCGACCTGGTGTCGTATTGGGAGGATCAGAGCGGGGCGGGAAATCACTTTCAACAGTCGACTACGGCCAGAATGCCGTTATGGTCGACTATCCCATATACTCCGGAACATTCATGGCTGAAATTTAGCCGAAGTCTCAACAATTATTTGCAATGTGTTAAGGGCGACATGATTCGCAATGTTCCGGGATTCACGCTGTTTATGTTCAGTCGATTGATTGACGTAACATATAACGGGGTGCAATGCTATTTTTGGGCGGGGAGTAGCGCGCAGCCGAATTATGCCAGGATGTATTACTCGTTAATTGATCAAACGTATCGATACGTGCAAGTTGGTGGTCGTCGGCTTGACGAGGAAACCCACAGATATTTTAAACCAGGGTATAATGCCCTGGACGGCTCAACGTGTTTTTTTAAAGCTGCTATTAATTACCAGGTTGGAAACATGCAGATTAAACCCAGTATACGAGCAAATGAGGTATCGGGCGGAACTTTGCAGAGTACGGGATATACTAGTGATACCGATACCGATACAATAATTATTGGCAATTCAATTGCGCTTGATAAACCAGCCGATATTTATGTCGTAAGGGTTTTGGCATATAATCGCATACTGGACGCAGGTGAGTATCTAACTCTAAAACAATATGTCAAAGACGAGTATTTTAACAAGACAAAAACCGTTGGCGTCGGCGCTGATTTTGAGCATTGGGGCAAGGTTTCAGACTGGCTCAACAACTCAACTAAATATGGATTGGAATTATTAGGCAACATCGTTTTCAATCAAATCAGCGATCTCTCAAATGGGGCAAGAACAACATATTATACTATTTATCAGGATGGTTCCGGTCTGAATGAAAACGTTGATGATTTAACAGATAAAGTTGTTGTCGAATGTAATGGAAACAGATTTAAGACCTTTACAATGGTAGATTGTTTGGTTATGACTTTCTCGGTTGCATCTGCTGACATCAGAGTTTTTAACGTGCACGATTTAGTAATAGTGGTTGGCGAAAATGGTAGTGGAACAGGAATTTTGCTTGGTGGATCGGGTTTAACATCAAAAATATACCATATTTTCATTTACTGTTTAAATCAAACGAATACTTTTTGGGGTATAAATAGGACTGGAAACGAGTCTGATGTTTTTAGTGTAGAAAGCTGTTTGCTGGTTAATTTACATACCGGATCAGCTGGTAATGAGTCTGGAAACCCTACGGCAATTGGAGGAAAATTCTATAAAAACATCATGTTTTTTAACTGCGGGTTTGGATATCAAACAAATACATCAGGATTTGCAATTTGCACAAAAGGAGTTTCTGACAATGAGATAATATTTGAAAACATTGCATTAATTCGCGATGATGGGATTGTCGGTAGAGATATAAATTATTACGGAATAAGAAAAAAATTCATCAACTGTGCCACATCCGACGCAACAACGTTTGCTGATCTGGCTGCGAGTTATCCAGCCAATATTATCGACTGCATCGATGCAATACCCGCAACAGAATTAATGTCGACAATGGTTGGTCACAGGAAATTTTGTCGCCCTGAAATAGTTGAGGGTGTGGGATTATATAATGGCGGCATCGACCCCGAGATAGCCGATAAGGATTATGCGGGTCGTAATTATGGTAAAGATGGGGTTTGGCCGATAGGGCCATTTCAATATAATTCGTTTAAAACGCGCGGTCTGTTTCCGATATTTTAGGAATACAAAAATGAACGATGGCTTTTATTTCGATACAGAAAAAGACTGTTTTACAAGTGCACCGGCAACAACTGTTGTCGGCGACATCGTGGTGTTATTGACCGCGAAAGCTAAAAGCCTTTCAAAGCAGGAAACCGGAGCTCCGGTATATGCAGGAGATTGCTTTTTCGATCCGTCGATCGGCAGCAACGTCTATGAAATAAAAACAGTTGACAAGGAAAGTTTAAAGCGCATTAAAAACAGTATTGAGATTGCATTAAAGCCATTGAAAATATCAAAAAAAGTTAAATCAATAACAGTAATTGTTGATAAAAATATGGATGATAAAAATCGTGTAGACGTTTCTATCGATGCCATTCAATCTGACGACACTCTGGTTTCATACAATCAATTTTACGAGGTTACATAACGATGACGTATTTAAAATCATTTGACGAAATTTACAACGATATATTAACTGCCCATTTCAATAAGTCGGGGAATACTCCGGATCTATTAATCCGCATTATTTATTCTGCAGTTGCCGTTGTCGCATGGGGATGCTATCGATTTGCGCATTATGTATCAAGGCAGCAATTCCCAGATACATCAGATAGTCAGGGACTAGAAAAACACGCGAAAACGTATGGTATAAACAAAGAGTCGGGAGAAACTGACGACGAGTTATTAGGTAGAATAAATGATAATATTCAACGTCCCGATGCAGGTGGTAATCGATTCGATTGGCCGCGGTGGGCGAAAGAGGTTTCGTATACTCATGATGCAGGAGAATTAACAGAGTGGATTGAGACGGTTAAGGATGCAATTGTCGTTGAAAATTCAAGGGGAGGCGGCACTGTTAACCTCGTCGTTACATCGGATCGGCCGGACGTTGGATTTGAGGAGGTTCCGACCGCTGAATTATTGGCTGAAATAGGGTCTTATATCGAGACTAAAAGAGTTTTGGGATTATGGGATTATCTGGTAATTGGTGCGAGTCAATTATCTACCGACATTACTATCGATATAACAGCAGACGATTTCGATGCCTGTTCTGCAGAAGTCGAAGCTCAATTAAATTCGTTTATTCAAAGTATGATTCCCGGCCAAACATTGACGCTTTCAAAAATCACCTCAATTGCCGACGATGCTGGTGCAACTGATGTATCGATAACTGCACCTTCCGGTAATGTTGTTCCTGAAAATGGCCCTCTATTGTATGGTCGTATTTGGCCAGGCACAATAACGATCGGCGCATTATGATCTCAGTAAATGCATTAAAAAAAATACTGTGTTTTGTTTTCGATTTGTTTGATGACGAGTTGAAATATATGCTCGATGTTATTGGTGGGGTTTTTGATGATATCAATGACACAATTGCATTTATTAAAACTCAAATTAATCCGTTCGAAGCGATTGTCGACGGAAGCCTGCCTGATTTCGAGCGGTTTTATCAGGTGTATCCAGCGACGGGAGACACGTTAAATACCAGGCGCAACAATGTGGTCGCTGCAATGCGATCGCGCGGAGGAATGAACGTATCGAGGTTTCATTTAATTGCGGAGGGTTTAGGATATATTATCGGCACAACATTGATTATTACAGAGGGTAGTTATCAGGCATTTCGTGCCGATTTTTCTCATGCAGATATTGATATCATTTATGATCAGGATGGTATTTATTCGATGTATACAGTTATCGTAACCGGTATAAATGTTGAAAGTGATTTAATTTTACAAAAAGCGTTCGAAAAACAACGATCTCCGGGAATCAATTTTATCTATGACAATTTATAAAGAAGGTATTAATGGCTAAAACAACGATTGCGTTTGGTGGTATTGTTCCTTCGGCATATCTCAATGCAAATGCGTCTCATGTTCATGATGGTGTCGATGAGGATGGACATAATAGTCAAATTTCTCTCGATGCTCATGTGGATGGTGTTGCAATTGCACAGATTACGGGCAGGATTCCTTATTGTAATTTGCCTGTTTTAAGGTTGTATGGTTATCGCAGTGGATTAAAAATGTCGTACTATGAGGATGGTGGTGACTGGGGAATTGACATTGCTATTGGTGTTGCAGAGTCGCAGAATTCAGTTTCAATTGGTGGTGTTAGTAGCACACCATTAATTGAGGTCGGTACTACAATTCGTAAAAAGGTTATAAACTCTGGTAATTGGTCCACATGGGTAGAAGGTACAGCAGGAAGCGGAGGAATCCCTATTGCTGCTACTGAATGGACACAGGCAATTGACGATGATATTTGGTTACATTGCTTTTTACTGGGTAAGAGTACCGATCTAACGGCGTTTGATTTCGGGTTTGATGATTCTATAATAGCAGTTCAATTAAGGGAAGTTGCGGCTTCCGCCGGTTATGATTTATATCGGCGAATCGGATCAATTAATATTCTGTATGATTCAACCTATCAAATCCGTGCTTTTAAAAACTATGGGAAAAAATTTCTTTGGGAAAATAATGTTAATGGGTATGTCCGCAATTTATCCTCTCAAACATTGTCGTCATATCAAGGTTTAACAAGTGCCAATGTTCCACCTGATGTTTCCGTTGAGGCATTGTTGCGATGTTTGGTCGACACACGTACTGTGGCAATGTGTATGTGTAATGTGTTGATTACTGATTACGATCAAAGTGACGATAATTTTACTGAGCAATCATCAATATTATCTTACGAGAACATTATTTGCGGAGAATTCAAGGTTATTACAGACATTTATAAGCAGTTCAAGTTATCATATATTTCAAGTGCTGATATCGATACTCTGTTGATATCAAATCTTGGATGGATTGAGTTGTAGTGTAATGAGCGATTAATCTGCGGTTAAAGTACCATTGTGCAATTTGATAAAATATCAAACTAAGTGAAAAATAGTTTCATTTCATTCGTCGCGTTATACAGAGCAATCCCCACTACTCCAATAATAACCAAATACAGCGTGATAATCGCTGTCAGGCGTTTTTGCCCCCGTGTTTCAAGCAAGTTGACTGCAGGTGTCAACATAAATTTCAAAAGCAACCCGGCAATCAGGGGAAAAAACAGTATTTTAATTGAATAAAG
>Ga0172381_10000961_pt1 | contig 35702 bp, 73 predicted proteins | sample Leawel6488metaG_FD_119754 | JGI IMG/M metagenome (GOLD analysis project Ga0172381, IMG submission 119754) | Leachate microbial communities from a municipal landfill in Southern Ontario, Canada - Leachate well 64-88 metaG | ecosystem: Engineered > Solid waste > Landfill > Unclassified | place... | reverse complement strand
TTCAATAACTGATATTTTGTTTTTCATTCTATCTATAATATTCATATCAGGATTAGTTGTTCCACCAAAAGGATGAAGTCTAGTTAATGATTTAAAAACCAATACTGCAAAAGCATAATAATCCGTATCTTTTGAAAAATTATTCCCTACTAATAAATGATCTCTAAAAGTGTCCATAATCACATCGCATTGAATATTATCTATAGTCCAACTATCTGCATCAATAAAATATATATTATAACTTTGATCAAAAAGAATATTATTATCATTTAAATCCCCAATATATATATTTTGAGAATGTAAATTATTTAATACCTCTTTCGTTTTAGTCAGCATAGATGATATGTTTTCTACTGTTATACCATTTGAAGTAATATATTTTTTATTAGATAACCTTTTAAATTCTTCACCTTCAATTTTATTCATAACAAATCCAATAAAATTATTTTTATCATCTTCAATAATATCTATTGGAGCAATTACTTCTTTAGGTAGATTCTTTTGCATTAAATGTTCTACTTTAGAAAGTTTTTCTTTAAGATTTACAGTGGGTTTATATATTTTTAATACTTGATTCCCATGTTCATAAACCCACCCTTCTCCACCTTCAGCTAAAGGGGTTTGTTTATTTAGTGAACTTTTTATTACTTTCATAAATAACACTCCTAAATAATAATAGTTATATCATCCTTAAAATGTTTATGTTCTCTGTTGATAAGTCTTTTAATTTTTGCTTCTTTTCTGTCACGAAGATATTCTTCAAATTCTTCTTTAAATTCACTATTAAGAATATATTCTAATCCATCTGAAGCAATCCCAACTGCTTTATAATCTTGTTTAAATATAATTTTTGTATCAAAATCAACACCATTTTGATAATCTGTAAGAAATTTTGCATCAATATAATTATAAGCATAATATTTTGGTTTTCCATTTTGCTCTATAATATCATATTCAAATTTATTATCCCATGTTTGTTTAATAATTACTCCATCTCCACAAGTATCAATTTTCCATAGAGTAATTTTATCTTCAATAATTAATATAGTAAATAGAAAATAATTTAATATGATTTTTGCCCATTCTTTTTCATCTCGACAATCAAATATCTTTTGAAATCTATTAAATATTTTGTAATCTGTTAAAGTTCCATTACTATTTTTTAAAAGTTGACAGTATAGTTTTGCTCCAACTTCACTATGTAATCCTTCACTACAACCATCAACTACACATTTAATATCATCCTGTTCAAATCCATAATCATGATTATTTTTTCCTAATTCCCAATGACTATAACCTATTTTATTTATAAACATATATTCACCAACTTCATTATATTTGGTGTTGCCAGTATTTAACCAGCAACACCATTATTATTATTTTATATATCGAAGAAAGAATCTGTAGTTGGAGTTACACTTTTTGAACTATCTATAACACTCTTAGAGAGGGTATTAAATGCCCTTCTAAGTTCAGATGCCGAACTACCTACTGTTAAGATATTATTAAACTTTAATTTCTTTGCTTCACTTTCTGCATTTCTTCCAAAACTAATAAATGCAGTTGTAATTTCTTGATTCTGTAAGTCTTCAATACACTTTTTAGCATTATTAACTGATTCTCTACTACTGGTATCTTCTCCATCACTAAATACTGAAAATACTGCTTTGACTCTCATTCCTTGTTTTTTAAGATAATCCATATACTGCAATAATTTTGCAGTTCCATCAACAATTACATCATAAAGAACTGTCATACCTGATGCTCCATAATTAATATCAAATTGATCAACAGGTTTATATCCACCAACATTAATAGAACCAGCAAAATCTGCTCTAGCTAATAGAATTTCATCTACTTCTTTTGAATCTATTAATGCAGTTTTAAATTCATTAAGACAATTTTTCATATCAGTTACATATGAACCCATTGATCCAGATCCATCAATTGCTACAAATATTAGGTTAATAACCTCAGTATCAATATCATCTATTGGAGTATTTAAACTTTCTATTTCGTCAAGACCCATTATATTCATTTCATTCATGTTAATTCTCCTTTTCTTTTTCCTTGTTTTGTTTTGTAAGACATCCATTCTTCTTTTTCCATAAACGGGCATTTATTAATACTTACAGTATTATATATTCTAGCATAATAATTATAAGCATTTCCTGCCGCTATCTCATTTGAAAACGTACCAATATTAGTCCTTACCGTATCAACCGTTATTCTTGCCGTATAATTACCAGTTTTATTAATTGTAACTCCAATATATTCAGATTTTTGTTTATGATTTTTTATTTCGTCTTCCCATCTTTGACGTACATTAGTACAATTTTCTATCCAAATACATGTATCTTTTGAATATATTTTTGTTTCATTTCCCATATTTTGTTGTTTAATATCTTTGTCTAACTGTACTTCTCTTGGTTTACTATTTTTTAATAAATAACTTCCTTGTAATTGATAAGCATCATTATAAAAATTTTCATAACACAACCATTCTTGACATACTTTTGTGCCTTTTCCCCCATAATTTTTATATTGATTATGTTTGGGATTATAACATCTAGCGATCATTGTTCTCCAAACATTAAATAATTTTTTATTTTTTGATGATAAAATATTACCTAAATATCCTATATTGCAATATGTAGGACAATAATTATCAGAAACATTACCATTTAAAGCATCTTCTATTCTCACTATTTTAATAGTATTGGTTTTAATAAATTTTATTTCACATTTAGTTAAATGCTTTCGATTTTTTCTTAAAGTATTAACCAACTTAGTTATTTTATAATCACCATAATTATTTGATGAATATATTTTATTATAATCAATTTCATCACATAACACTAAAATATAAACTCCGTACTTTTTACCAAATTAAATTTATATTGTTTTTGCAAATCATTATACATTTTATCTGCTATTTTTATATCTTGAATACTAGACATACAATCTTCAAGAATATATATTTTCTTTAATATTTCAGATTTATTAGAATAAAAATCTAATATTTGTTTTAATGATTCATAAACACAATAATCTCTTGCTTCTCCTGCCATTATTATTTTATCGTATTTTTCAAGAGCATTAAGAAAATCAATATTAATATAGTTTTTCTTATCAAATTCTGGTTTAAATACTCCATATGATTCGGTCATTGGGTCAAACCCCTTTACTAATCTCTGAGGTACAGACTTTTTAACAACGCTATGGAAATACATCATATTAGAAAATTGATTTTCTAAAGAGCATCCTGTAGTTCCTTGAATACAATGATAAGGCCAAATGCATAAATTCTTTTTAGCATTTCTCTCTAATCCCTCTACATATTCTCTACTTTCCTTTGGTTTAATAACTGGTTTCCAAGTACCTGCATCCAGATCAGCAAGTGTAATTAAAGTAAATGGATTAGGATTATTCCCATTTTCATCAATCCACCAACAAGGATGGAAAATCTGATGTGGAGAATGAGTATCTATTGAAGCTACTATTCTTGAAAGATTATCCATATTATCATATATAAACTGAGTTAAACGAATAACATCTTCATTTGCTCCAGGTACACCTAAAGCTCCATTGTCCATAAAATCTTTTTGTACATCAATACAGATTAAAATATTTTGTTCTGCCATGTCTTGTGCTGGAATTAGATTCTCCTGACCTGCCTTAGTTAGTATCTCATTTAATTTCCTTGTGTTGGTTTCCTGCCCAACTGCTTTTACATCAACAACCTCTTCATACTTAGTCTTCATTTTTGTTTCCTCCTTCATATTTTAAAATTCTTTTGGAATTTAATCCACCTGATAAAACCTAGCTTTTATTGTATATTTTATTATTTAAATACACTTTCTTTAAATCCCTTGATTAATAAAAATTCTTGATATAACCAATAACGATGTTGTTCGGCAGGGAAATCACCCTCGTCATAATCAGTTTGTGTAAATTCAAAAGTATCTATTATTGATTCATAAGGGGATTCCTCTATTTCCCCACCCCATAATGTTCTAACTCCTACTTTAACGCATTTTTTAATTTTGATATATTTAACTTCTGACAATGTATATTCTCCACCAACTATAATATCTAAAAATTCTTTAATTTCATTTTCAGTTATTGTTTTTATATCTCTCATTTCTTCTCCTATTTATTATATTATATATTATTTTAACATAGTTCTTGCAATGTTGGCAAGCATTATTTATAAATTCTTCATTTCTCCTCTTAATATTTTACAATTGCTCCATTCGCATACCCCAGGACTAAAACAGACAAAACAACATGTGTAGCAACCACTTGTTCTTTTTAATTTACAATGATATTCATCGGTATGGTATTCGCAATTTTTAGATTCTGCTGTTGGAAAGCTTAAATTTTCTCTCCATTCGTTATTGCTTTTATATTGCATAAATTTATTTGCGTAATCATTATCAGGATAATGTTTTTCTAAATAATCAAGTATATAATCTATTGTATCATTTTCGTATTGCCATCTTTTGATACGATATTCATCTGTATATTTTGTTTTATGATCTTTTAATTCATATGGATATATAATTCTTTTTCTCTTTTTACTATCTGTATATTCCATTCTTGCTAGGAATACAGCACTATCAAACGGACTTAATGTTATATCTCTCATAATTATTTCTCCTTTCCTGTTATTTTTTCAAAAAGTCATTTTACAAACCCCATTATATCGGGCTTTCCGGCTTTTATTTTCCCAATAAAATCATGTTTTTATTGTGGTTCATATTTTTCTTTTAATCGTAAATATACTTCTTTTTCAGATTCGATTTCCCTATTCCAGCATTTAGTACATTTCTTTTGATTTTCATGAATTTCATATCTACAATAACCATCTTTCATTAAAGCAAATGGTTTTATAAATTCAGTTCCTTTAAAACAATTAAAATTACAAGGACAATATCCCTCTAAAAGATATTCTATTTTATCATATTCTTTTTCTTCGCAATATTCCCATCTCCATTTTGCTTCTTCATCATATTCAATTACATAATCGTAAAGTTTCATAATTACTCTCCTTATTTAAAATTCTCTAAATCCTTTTACTGTAGGAAATCTAAGTGATCCTGTCTTTTCAATTTTTTCTTGATATTGAACCTCAATAAATTTGCCTAAATATTTATCTTTATTATTCCAAATTTCTTTTCTTTGTTCATCAGTCCACCCTGATCCACAACCCACAGCTACTCCATTAACGTCAATAATTACTTTTCCAAGTATATCTTTATATTTTCCTGTTCCAGATTCAAAATCTATTATTGCAAATTCTTCAGTAAAAAATGGTTTCATCTTCTGCCAATCAACACTTCGCTTACACTCATAATATCCCCGAACATTTTTAACCATAATACCTTCATATCCTTGTCTTACAACTTCTTCTGTCACCTTATTTAACTGTTCAATAGTAGGATTGATAAATGTTGCTATAGGAAATATAAAATTTAAATTATCTGCATCAGACATAATCTTATATTCATTTAAATCATTTTTTCTTTCTAAATATGTCTTTTTAGATTTTCCAGAATAAAATTCTTCTACTGATAATACATCAAATATATTTAATATACCTTGTTTATTATTAGATTTATTAAATAAATTATTCATAGTTCCTGTGTAATTACCACTTATTATTTCCCCATCTAATATAATATCACCTATCGGCAATTCATTAATATCCTTTATTATGTTATTATATCCTTCAACTATTTTGCCATTTCGGGTAAAAAGATTAGTGATACCATTTTGTTTAACGCAAAGTACCCTAACACCATCTAGTTTTACTTCACAAGCTACTTCATTAAATAATTTATCAAATGGTTTAGCAAGCATTACGTCAAATACAGGAACTAAATTAGACCATATTTTATTAACTGTTTTTTCAGTACAACCTATTCTTAAATCTTTTAAGATAATTCTTTTATACCAATTTTGATGTTGTTCTGGTTGTGAATTAATAAAAGCATTTACCTGAAACTTAATTTTATCTGTTCCTGTTGGATTTTGTTTTAAAAATTCTAACACATCTATAATATCAGTAAATGTATTTTCTCCTACTCCATTTTTATTAAATGCTTTTGTTCCAATCCCATAAACCCAAAAAGGGTTCATTGAATAAAGTATTATGTTTTGCAATTTTGTATTATTTTTATTTTCTTTTAAAATGTTTTCTTTATCTGTCCTACTTGATGTTTTCTCTAATAATTCCAATATGTTAATTATTTTATCCATTATAATCTCTCCTTTAATATTTCCTCAATATTATCATAATCCCAATACCATATCTCTAATAATTCTATATTATTATTTTGAGCATATTCTCTCTTACGTCTATCATGTTCTTGTTGTTGGTTTAAATTTATTTTTGTAAACTCTGTTCCACTACCATCATGAAAATTTCCTTGATATTCTATAAGTAAATTATAATTTGGTAAATAAAAATCGTAAGATAAATTACCTCCTTTCGTCCCTATTAATCCGTCATATTCTTTTTGAAATATATATATTACATTATTTTTAATTAAATATTCATTTATCCTTTTTTCTCCTTTAAAATAACTACATTCCGGACAACGAAAATCATATACATTAGAAGAACTAATACTTCTAAAATAATCCTCATGTAATCCTTCTGAACATTTCCACCAAACTTTTTGAGTACTTTTAGGAGCATAATCATAAGAAGATTTTATATTTTTATCTGACCATATTTCTAATACTTCAGGATACAAAGAACCTAAACTATCAAATGGATGTACTTTTCCCCATCTATTATTACAATATGGACATCTTTGCCCTGTTACAAAACTATCACAGGTCATTAAATAATTTTCATGATAATCTTTTTCTTGACATTTAATCCAAATCTTTTTGTTTTTTCTAAATTCAATTTCCCAAGGATTAATAGTATTTTTATTAGACCAATATTTTTCAAGAAAATCTTTTCCTATATTATCTATACCCCATTGAGCAAAGGAATTACATTGTTTACATTTTATTATTCCTTCTTTGCCATGTACAATATCATTTATTCTTTTTAATTCGCTTTTATGAATATTTTTAGAACATTTAAACCAATAACCTTTTTTATTAAAACCAGAAGAACTATAACCTACTTCATTTGGTTTACATTTATTTAATTTATAATCCCATCTATCTAATATATTTTGTTTATTATTTTCTATACACCATTGTTCAAATGATATGCCATTTTCTAATCTTGTTTTTATCATTTTATTTGTTGCAATTATTTTTGTTCCACATGGACTACAAAAATATATTCCATCTTTATGAATACATTTTCTATAATCTGTTAATCTTGTAAAAGATTTTATTAAACAATTATCACATTCAACTTCTACTTGAACATTACTTCCATCAGTTAAATCTTCTACTTTTACTAATATTTCTGTTCCTCTTGGAGTTATATATCTTCCCCATTTTTTTATTTTAGGTATTTCATATCCTAGATTTTTATAATGAAGCATATTTCTTACTCCTAATTTAACCATTATCTCCTTTGTTATTAATCCCATTTAGTGCTCCTTTTCTTTTGATTACCCAATAAAAACTATATTCTATTAAATATATTAATCTACGTTTTCTATTATACACCAATAATCTTCATTGCTTTTATCATGCAATATATTTTCATAATTAGGTTCAATAATAGTACATTCATTTATAGAATCATCAACAACCACTTTGATTAAATCTTTATTCAGTGTTTTACAAAGCAAATAATTAATATATCCATTTATTAAAACATTATCTTTATTGATTATTATATCATTATCAAATCTATTATATTTTTTATAATAGTCTAATTTTTTTATCATTTTGTCTATTGAAGGGTGCGTATTCTTAAATGATTCCTGTATTATAATATCATTAAAATCAATTGAAACTCTTTCTTTATTTAACCAATCACATTTAGATTGTGCTTCTTCTTGAGTTAAAAATAAATTTTCTTCTGCTCTATTTAAAGAATTATAACCACTATAACCTTTATATTTTACAGAAGTTACTCCATTACTATTAATACTAATTTTAGTTGAAGAAATAGTAAATGGTTCATCACAAACAATATAAATATTCTTATTAGATATAAATTTACCTACTCCCATGCACTCAGGACATTTCATATCTTTATCATTATATTTGATTTGTTTTGTTCCTTCACATATATGACAGTCAATTTCAAGTTTCTCTTGCTTTATTGTATAAACCTTATCTCTATTTTGAAATTTTACTGGTATTTTTAAAATACTCATTAATTTCCCTCCTATTATTTTAATAATTATGCCTTAATAAAGCTACAATTTATCACCTAAAACAGAGTGACAAAGGGGATAGAACCCCTTATCACTCCACTAGAAACATGGCAAAGTTTTCATCAATTTCATACGCTTTAATATCATTCCCTTTTCCATCAGACCAATCCTCCCATTCGCCATCCAACCCTTTGCTATATTGAACATCAATTAATGTGTCTGTTATTCCTAATGCTCTATATTCAGCAAGTAATATATCCATTAGTATTAATCCAGTTTTAGCATCTGGCACATTATACATTCTAACTTCATTTCTTTTGTAACAGTCAGGTTTTACCCACAATCTATGAAATATATTCTTATCCTCAATACCCAATTCTTCCCCTAATTGTTTACCTAACTTCATAATATCCATCATAATATCCTCCTTTTATTATATTTTTATTAAACAAACTCAACTTGCATATATTCTCTAATTGATCCAACTAATTCACTTCTTAACTGTTCTACTCTATTTTCAAATTCAATTGCTTCTATAATTTTACCATTTTCAAGTAATACTTCTACTACTTTATCCTTCATACCTGTTAAACTCAAATCATCATCTTCTGTGAAAACACAAACCATACTTTTGCAATTCATAAACTATCATCCTTTCATTTTTCAGTATAGCGTCTATTTTAAGACGCTATACTATGTAATTCAACTACATTCGAATCTTCGCTTTGTCCATTTAAGGTTTCTAGTTTTTCTTTTTCTTCTTCTATATCAGCTACAGCATTGAATACATAAAATCCTAAAGTATCAATTCTTTTATTCACCTTTTCTTTTTTAGCTGTTCCACCAGAACATGCTTCATTATAATCTCCTATTGAAATAGTATCATCTTTTTTATGTTCTTTTAATAGTTTTGATTGTTCATTCAGAAAATCTGTCACTATCTTTCCATATATTTCAGGTTCAACTTTTTCCTCAATCATCTGCATTCCAATTTTGAAAATACTTGGAACATGTAATTTCTTTAACATTCTATCATCAGATGGGAATGCTTTATCAAGATATTCAAAAGTTTCGATCAATGTATTAGTTACTTCATCTGAAACTCCATCTTTAAGAGTAACTGCGAAATTACGAATATCACCTGTACTAAAAGATTTTCCATATTCCATTACTAATGACATAATTTGAAGGATTAATTCTTGATCAATGAATCTTTGTCTATCTGTACTAGAAAGATTTAATTTATTAATAATAAAATTACATTTTGCTATTTCTTCCAAGTATTCAATAACTTTTCTTCCAGCTTTAACTCTAGTTTTTTCCATAGCACTCATAGGTTCTCCATCATTTAGATAAAACATAACAAATTCTAATTCCTCTTCAGTTGCATCACTAAGATTAATGTATTGAAATCTAAAATCCAATATAGCATCTTGATACTGTTTGTCTAATTCACTGTATTTTCTGCCCACAAGATCATTCAATACTATGTCTGATCCTTTTTTATGTGGGACATCTAAAATGTCATCTGTTAATGCAAATTCATCATTAATATATTGATTCATGGTCATCATTCTTTGTTTTCCTTCATAAAAACCATATCTCTTTACTGTCCCATTTTCTGTTTCAGTTTTAATTTCTTCAACAAAAATAGGATTTGTAGGATAATTAGCTATTGCTGTGTAAATCAACATTGTCTTCTTTTTAAGACTCCATAGATTCGCTTTCCTTTGAACTGCCATGTCAAAATCAAAATTATTCCAATTGTTCTTAATCCATCTTACTCCCCTTGGTGCTAATGTTCCGTAATCCATTATTATTCCTTCTTTCATTTATTATTTTTCTTATCTACTTATAATTATATACTATATTTCTTATTCTAGTCAAGTTTTTGTTATTTTATTTTTCATTTATTTCACTCCTTAATGACTTCATCTGCTTTTACATTTTCTAAAAGAGAACTAACTACGTTAACAATTGATTGAGTACGCAATTTCCTTGATTCTTCCCAAGTTATATTTGCCATTACTATCACCTCGTATATATACTATAGCATATATTATATTACCTTGGCAAATTTTAATCTAATAAAATTAAATATTTATTAGATTAATTTTATTTATTTGTAATATCATTCTGCTATTCTTTTTTCGTTCATTATTAATAGATCAATAATTTGATATGCTGTCATGTCATATTTCAATCCATATTTATTTATTTTTTCTAGTGCTTCATTTATTTCATCAATTGTTGTATATGATTTATATTTCCTCAAATAACATATAAGATTAATAATATGTAAATCTGCTACTTAAAAGCTTCCTGTAATTCATCGTATTTCTGCATTAATTATTCATCCTTTCCAATAAACAATTTTTTTATTTATTATTCATCCCAAATTATTATGACATATAATTTTTCGTCATCTTCAAAATCCCTTATATTATAAATATCCTTTTCTTTAATAAACTCTTTTACTTTTTTCTTTGATTGGTTTTGTGAATAATTTATATCTATTTTATCAAATATTAATGTTTCGCTTTTTCTTTTCATAATTTTATTCCCTTTAAATAAAACAATAATTTCATAATATTTCTCTTTTACAATTTGGGCAATATTTATTTTCAAACATAAATTCCTTATATCCACATTTTATACATCTATAATTTGGAACATCATCTTTTATACAATAAAAAATCACAGTTGTTTCATTCTCTTTAAAATCTTCAATTTTCATTAAATTAGGATATGCTTGGAGTAATTGTTCTTTAGTAAGTTTATTAATTATACTCATTTTAATTCATCTTCTCTCAATTAATAAAATAGTCTTTTATCTGGTTAAATTATATAGCATTTCATTAAATATTTCTTCATAATCAGGGAAAGTATAACATTGCCACATTATTTGAGTATCTTTATTAATTATCAAACAATGTATTCCCCCACCTATTTTTATTTTATTTAATTCATTTGGTTTAATGTCTTGAATTTCTTTTTGTTTTCGTATTGTATCAATAATCCCATTAAACATACCATTAATTTCTATCTTATTAGATGCATAAGATATTATATCTCCATCTGATGGTTTAATTCCTATACTATAGACTAATTTTTCTATTTCAAAATTATTTTTCGATCTAAAAGCAAAACCTTGAAATATTTCTTTTACTTCATTATAGCCAAAATGATATATAGTTGAATCCCCTACTTCATTATATTGTTCATATATTTTTCTTAGTTGTTCTGATGCAATTGTATTTAAATATGATATGTTTTTTGCTATTACATTTTTTTGTATAATAGAGAACCAATCAATTATTAAACCTATTGATCCAGTGGCACATATAATTCCATTAAGATGTGGCAATGGAAATATCTTAGAAGCATAGTTAAAAGGTTTTTTATCAATAGTAGTGGTTAATGTATCCATCATTATCATTACTTCAGAAGGTTGTAAAACATAACATAATGCCGTCATATAATCACTCCTATAAAATCATACATTTATTGGATTATTTTTTTCGTAAATACTTCCATCTTCATGAATTTCACCATATTTAGTTTCTATTTTATATCCATTCCCATCCACAAATTCTTTTGTTTCTTTTAAACTTAAAATACTTTCTAACCCCTTAGCATATTGAGGTATTTGCCACTTAGGGGTTGATGATATAAACTCTATTAATGTTTTTAGATTATTTGTAATCAGCTTTACTTTATCTTCATTTTGTAGATTATGTTTTTTACATAATTCAATATATAATTTTTCTTTTAAATTATTAAGATAAGATGCTCTAGGAATAGAATGAATATCACAAAGTATTTCAAGGTATTGATGTTCTATTGATTTTTCCATTATATTATCCTTCCTAATTAATTTTTTCAATTTATGTTGTTATATATTATATCTTCTTTTATAACATTATACAATATAATTCTTTTCACACGATAAAATCGTATTTTCATTGTGTATTATTTTTTATTTTTCATTAATTTATTAAAATCTTTATCAATTAAAACTAGCATTTTTTCTCTTAATTTTTCTTTATATTCTTGTTTGACTTCATTTATGACTTCTTGAAATCCTTCTGTAACCATTTCTTGAATTTCATTATAATCGAACATATATGTGTTACATTGTTCAAGATCATTTCTAAACTGATCTTTAATAATTTCTTTGAATGCTTGTTTAAGTTCTGCTTCATCCTGAGTAGTAAAAATTTTAAGAATATTTTCCATTATAATTTCCCCTTTTTTATTAATATATTAAATAGAATTTTTCTACTTTTCTTTTTCAATTCTTTCTATGGATTTCATATGAAAATTATAATACTTAGGAAAATATTCTTCTATTTTTCCTTTTTGAAGATATAATTTTTGAAATAATCTCCATATAATCACTTCAGCATATCTTCCTTTAATTTCTCCTCTCCCTAAAAACTGAATCTCACATGACTGAAGTCATGTGGTTCTTATTTACTAACAAACTTCTTTAATACTCTCATTTACAGGCATCATCTTTCATCTGTATTTTACACATATTAAAACTAATTTGTTCCAATAAGACTTTTACTACCAAAGATTCCATTGAATCCATTAACGATAGTATAACGGCTCAATTCAAAACCGTATTTATATTTGATAATATATTTTCTAAATACCCATACTACTAATCAATTTAACACCATTTAATTTCAATTCTTTTAATCTTTGAATTTCTTTATCATGTAATATCTTAAAATTATCATAGGTTTCATTACATAGTTCTCTATTTATTACTTCTAAATCATTATTCACATTCATAATTAAAAATGCTGAATAGCAATCTCTTTGTATTTTTATATCATTATTCCATCTGTCTTTTAATTCTTTTTTACTATATTCGCCTGTAAAATGGTTATATTGACTCGCTTTCACTTTTTGAGTATTGATCTTCTTAATCGCATTGCCATAATACATTAACTTTCTATTAATTATTTCAATTAACATTGAGGGAGATTTATTTGCTAAACTTTTACCAAACCTTTTCTTTTTATTAAATTTACCATTTTTATCTTTAGTAGTTTTCTTACTTCTCTTTTGTAATCCTGAAAATCGCATAGTTTCAACTTTAATATCATCACCTAAATTAATAATATAATTAGCTAATTTTTCGTGTGATCGTTTTCTAATACAAGCTTGTTTACGTTGAATATCAGCTAATTTCATTTGAGTTTTCTTATATTTCTTAGATTTAATCCATTTTAATTTTACTCCTCTTTTAATAGTCCCATTTTCATTATAGTTATCAGGATTATTTGATCTTCTTTGTCTATCTAATTTTCTTTGTAATTTGGTTTTGATATTCTGTAAGTTTTTGACTTCAGGACATAATTCTAATAATTTAACACTATATTTACTGGATATTGCTAATGTTCGAGTCCCAATATCTAAACCTACGCTTCCTTTCCCTATATATGTCTTAACTTCACCAGTTTCTTTATCACATTTCTTAGGTGGTATTCCTTCCATAACTAATTGAACATAATATTTATATTTACCACGAATTAACTTTCTAACTATCCTACAATATTTAACTCTATCTTGTATTGCTTTTTGAGCGTATGAATCATTATTTTTAATAACTGCTGACATTTTTAAACTATTCCATACAATATTACTATCAATATATCTCATACCACTTTTGTTCCACTTATTTTCAATAGAATTAACTTCTCCATATTTTTTAAAACATACTTTATTCCCATTCCCATATAGTAATTTATCCAAGGAACTCCATACTCTATCCGCTATAGCTTGTGCTTCTAAACTACCTATATTATCTTTGAAGTGTTTATACATTGGTTTAACATCTTCATAAAGTGAATATTGTGAAAGACCATATTTAAGATTTATAGATTGGATTTGCTTATATATTTCTTTTCTATCTTTATTCAATTTGTTTTTAACTTTTATAACTTCGCATCCATGATATAACTTATTAGAAATATTTAATTGCTTCTTTAAATTTCTATATTCTTTAGATTGAATCATCAAATTATATCTTTTCATTGCATTACCAAGAACAGAATTATAGATATTTCGAGCAATTTCCAATCTCTTATCTAAAATATCTTCTTTGAATTTCTCTGTTTTTAATAGTAATGTTAATATGTAAGTTGAAGTTTTTTCTTTCACAATATTCACTTCCTTTCTAAAATTAATTATATCACAGTGATAACATCTTGTCAACACTATAATATTATGTTATTATATTTATGAGGTGATAAAAATGACAATAAGCAAAGACAACATAAGAACTTTAATTACTATTCCTAAAGAGTTAAAAGAAAAATTAGAATTAATAGCTAAAAAGCAAAATAGAAGTTTTAACAACTTATTAATTACTGCATTAAAATTATATGTTGAAAATTCATCCCATGACTGAAGTCACGAGTGTGCGAACGTGTTTCATCAAGTCCACATGTTGAATTATTATGTGGCATCATACGAAGATATGTAAATTTAATACTATCTTCTAATTGTTTATATATTTTTCCTTCAAATTCTTTACCATTCTTTAGAATTAATTTCATAATTTTAAAATCTTCCTTTCCAATAAAAACATCTTTTTATCTGCTAATATACAATGAAGCATTTTGAGTAAATAAATATTTAACAACTTTTTCAAATCTCTTGTGTGCTTCATACCATACGTGTTTTTCACATTGGTAAGCATCACTATTAAAATATGCTCTTGCAAATTGTCTAACTTCTCCATCTTGTTCTAAACACCCTGTACTGCTAAAATGCCAATCAAATAATTCATTACACATTTTAACTATTATATTATCAGGTAGTTTTTTAAGCATTTCAATTCCCTTATCCACTCTTAATCCCTCCTTATTATTTGTTTTCATACTTTCCAATATTACATTTTGGAAAATCTGCATGATGTGTTATATATGGATTTAAATCATCATAGATTAATTTTCTATTTTGTAAATCACAATAATACTCTATATCATCTATAGCCCCCAGTTTCATAAACTTTTATAAATGTATTTTTACATAAATCACAAGTTTGAGGAGTTTCAAAAAACTTACATTCTTCTGTTAATTCATCTATATGACATTTATTTTTACTACAATAATCACGATCTTTCAAAACATCTTCTTTAAAATAAGCACAATATTCATCTTCACAAGGTAATTTATCCATAATTATTCTCCTTTCTAATAAAACATTTGCTTATTGTCTTTTTTTATTTTCTTGATTTTTGACATCTTCTAATGCTAATTCTACAACATCAGAATATGATAACTCCAAACCTTTAGCTAAATTATAAAGCATATTTATTGTAAGATTAATTGGTTTCCCTGTTCTCTTATCTATTCCACCATTTTCAAGATTATTTAAATAAGTAGAACTAATTCCTGATAATTCTTTTAATTTTCGTAAAGATAGATGTTTTTCTTTTCTTGTATCTTTAATTAATTTTGCAATATTATTCATCATTTTACCTTTCATTATCTTCTTTATTTACATACTCTTCACCCATTTTTCCAATATAAGTTGCTACATTCCATAATTGCACAAGAGAATACCTGTTATCTAAATCATTCATCCATCGAGTATATCTGTCATTATAATCTTCTTGTTCAATTCCATTTTTTAATTGAGTTATTAAAGACATAAACATTTTTAAAGGCATATTAAACTGTCTCAATGTTTGTATTTTATTTGTATTGGATTCAACTGATACCATTAAAATCATATTGCTTTTCATAAGATTAGCTTTTCTTTCATCTGTATAGAGAAAAGGATTAAAACAAATTTCAAAAATTAATTCTGAATTACCAAATCTTATTACTGATACCACAAAATCATTCTCTCTTATTTGTCCAACTGATATTTTAGCTTTTTGTAATAGAAATTTTTCTTCTTCACTCATATCATCCATATAAATAACAAAAGTAAAATCTCCTGTATCGTTTGCTTCAAATATACAACCAGATTGACCTTTCATATTCCTACCAGTAAACAAAGAAAAATCATCTCCTACTGATATTGAATAAAGTTCTTTTTTATTATCCATTATTTACACCTACCTTTAGATAAGTATAGCATGCAGTACAAACAATAGTCAAGTTATGTTATATTATTTTACCAAATAAAATCTGGTTTTTATCTTATAATTTCTTCACCAATTCCAATGATATTATCTTGATCATCTGTAATAATTAAAAACATTGATGCACATCCATCCATACCTTCATCTAAAACATTAATACATTCTAACCAATAGTTTATATAATTTTGATTATATTTAATTGCTCCCTCAACAAGACATAACTCTTTCCTACAATTAGGACATATTAAATCCATTGGAATTCCTCCTAATTATCTTCCCAATCAGATTTTTTAATTCTATCTTTAGTTTCACCATACCATTCCATAACTAATTTCGCTAATTCAATTATAGCTTCTTCAAAAGTATCTGCTCCACAATCTAATTCAATATCATGACATCCATACTCAGGATTCCATTTTCCTGTTTCTAACCATATTTGAACTTTTGTATTTTTAGTTCCGTCATCATCAATTACATTTATTTGTGGATTTACTTTTGCAACATAAATATCTAAACATTGATCAAAATGACTTTCACACCATTCTTCTTTTTCATCATTAATAAATCTTTCTTGAAATATTGGATGGTTATATAACCACCAATACGCAGTATAAAAATCAGTAAACACATTTTATTCCTCCTTAGTTATCTAATCACTTATTTTACCATCAAAATAAACTAAAAACATTATAAAAACAAAATATCCTATAAAAAATAATATGAATTGTAAAACTTTTATCTTAATCTCCTCCAATCTTATCCAATAAATTTTATCTTTCATTCCATATAATCTTCAAAAACTCTTGTAAATTTAAAATACAGGTCTTTTTCTTTTAAAAATACTAAAGTACATTTAGTTATAGTTGGACTATATAAAACTACAAACCCACATATATCATAAAATTCATAATCGTTCCATATTACAAATACTTCTTCTGGTGAAATATTTATCCCTGTTTCTTTTTGAGCATTCCTTAATGCTTCTGAAAATTTTTCAACTTGTTTATTCATAAATAACCCTTCTTCCTTAATATTATATATATCCAAATAAAATTGCATTTTTATTGAGTTAAAATAAAATTGTCTAATTCAGTATTTGGTATATAATAACCACATATTTTCAAACTTATTATACATCTCATAATCTCATTATAGAAACAATAAAATTTATCTTCGTAAAATTCTTCTCCTTTTCTAAACCCTTCGCAATTTTTAATATATTTAATTTTCATTCATTCTACCTCCACATATTCTAATATCAATCTTAATGCTTCGTCATAAGATTCACACTCAGGCAATCTTTTCATAAATTCTTCAGCTTGATCTTTTAATCCTGCTTTCTTCAAAACAGATTGTACTTTCCCTGCTAAAGCAAATACATTACCATCAGTACCTATGAGTTCACAAGTTGGTTTATCCATTAAATTCACACTCCTATCAATCTAATTGCCTAGATCTGCTAAAATATACACCCATTTTTTTTAAATCTTCCATAGTTACTTGTTTAATTTTATCATCTGGAATATTTGCTATAGTTCTAGCATTTTCACTAATTTCACTAATTTCAATTACATTTCCTAAATGACTTCCTAAAAATACTGCCCAATGTGGATACTTTTCTTGATTGAAATTTTCAACATCTTCAGGCATTTTTATTATACCTTCTTCTATATGAGGTAGAAACATACCTGGAAAACAAAACATAGTTGCCATATAATTCACTCTCCTTTATTATCTTTATATTATTTTACCATAGCAAGCAAACATAAGTCAATTTATTCTACCAGATAAAAGATTGATTCTATCATATTAAATCTTCAATGTACCCTTCATCTGTCATTATCATAGTAGTAATTAATTCACCATTAATTGTTAATCCTATTTTTTCTCCCATATCTAATTTATTTTTTACTTCTTGGCATTTTGTTGAATTAACAACAAGCACATTATCATTGTGTCTATCCATTAATATCCCTTGAGTCCAAGATATAAATTGATTTCTATCTACTATAAACATAAAATTCTCCTTCCTAATAAAAATGTCATTTTATTTGGTTTCAAACACTTCCTGATAAGTTAAACCAAACCATTTTTTATTTTGATAAATAAAAATATCTATTACCCCTGTATCTTCATTTAAAACAAAAGTTAAAGCATTTATTTGTAATCGTAAATCTTTTATACAACTTTGCAAATAAAAAATTACCTTTTTATCATATTCTCCTAATTCATTTAATTTATGATCTTGGAGCACTTCTTTATGTTTATTTTGGCATTTTACTAATTCATCTCTTAATTTATCTCTTTTCTCTTTATATTTTCTACACTTCTCATTAATTAATTCCCCCTTCTGTTATACAATAAATCCTAAGTTTTAATTGGGTTTTCTTTTAGTCATCATAAGGTTCAATTTCTTGTTCTAAATATAACTTCTGCTTATTTACTAATACATAAGGATATACATTTCCAACACAATCTTTTATACTTGCTCTCTTCATTTTATCAGTTATTTCAATTTCAACATCCTCTTCAACTTCCCAATACATATCTGTTTTACCTATAAATCCAATCATAATATTTCCTCCTTTAAATCTTAAATTTTATTTTAATAATTCTGGATTCTCAAATTCATGCCCAATTATTTCATCATATTGTATTCTAGTTGCGTGATCTATAACTTCGTTAATATTTTTAGGTAATTTATATTCAATAAAAAACCCATAAGCGAATTCGTTATTATAAGCTCTATTATTATCAGCTTGATACTTCCCAAAATTAACTACATAAATATTAGAATCATCTTTAAGAATATGTCCTTCATATATTGGATGTCCTTTAGGATATTCTAATGTTCTATTACTATCATAAAATCCAGTAAAAAGAACTACCTTAAAATCATCCATATTATTAAATATTACATTTTTTACTTGTAAATCTCCATATTGATTTATAGTGTAAGGAGGTTCTACCCATTGTTTATTTGGGATATCCCATATTTTATATTTTAAATTCATATTTAAATTCTCCTTTCTAATAAAACCTAAATTTTATCATCTTCTGTTTTTTGAATATCACTTCTGCTTGCCAGTTTTTTATATTTAATCTTAATACAATTATGAGGATTACCTTTACATATTGCTGTATCTGCAATAAAGCTATTTTCACAACAAGTAAATCCATTAGGATGTTCTTCAAAATAAGAACAATATCTACCTTGTCTGTTTTGTCTCTTATCTGGATTATGTCTTAGATCACCTTTACCCATCTTATCACTTCCTTATAAAATTGGGTTTAATACCATCTATAATCATGTATTATATTTTTAGTTTCACACACAATACAAATAATAATTACTTTTTCATTTACTTCATTTACTAATTTTGCTTTTTCTTCATCTCCATCACAATATTCTACATTCTTTAACCTCATTTTTTCAGACATATATAGATTAGGGACTCTTTTAGTTACAAATTTCATATCTTCTGGTAATTGAGCATTACACTTAGCACAATAAAAAACTGTCTTAGATATTGCTATTATTTCATTATCATCATTTGGTATGTTATTTTTTATTAAAAACATAATATTACCTCCTTATTATTTATTCAAAGAATACATTCTCAAATTGTTCTTTATAAATAATAATTACTTTAGGATTATAATATATACCCTCTGTTCTTATTACTTTTATAGCTTCATTTTCAGATACATTATTTTTATTAAATAGAGCTATTTTTTGTACTTCGCAACCACCTATTCTACTTGTGAATTCTATTTGCATAATGTTTTCTTTATTAAACATAAATAATTAAACTCCTTATAAATTCATTTCATAATTACATATTGTCCCAAATCTTGTATCTATCTTTTCTTTAAAACCAAATTTATTACAAAACTCATGCATTTCTTCAGTCATTACAGACTCGACCTCTATTTTAGTAAATCCTTTATTTATAGCATATTTAATTATTTCATTAAAAACTTTAGTGCCTACCCCTTGATGTTTATGATTAAGTTGAATTCTAGCAATTACTAATGAATTATTATATATACTTCGCACATATAATTCAACTTTTTCTCCTCTAATAACTAAAATTGAATCGCAATAATCTAAATATACATATTTAAGTTTTACTCCTTGATCTTCTTCAAATATATCTATTATTGATTTTAATTCTGATAAATCAAAAGGTATCATTATATAATCTCCTTTCTAATGAAAGTTCAATTTTATTGTATTATGAATTAGGGGTTAGCACAAACTAACCCCTTTAAACTATTATTAATTAAGATATTTTTCTTTCTTTGTTACGATTATAATTTTTTGGATCATTTATTGCTATAAATAATTTACATTCATCTTCATAATTAAAACCATGATGTATAGTACACATCACTTTATTAACACCTTTTAATTTCAATACTTCAACACGATGTTTACCATCTATAATATAATATTTTCCATCATTACGCAAAACTACATCAATAGGACTTATTAAATTAATAATAAAATTTTCTGCCATATGCTCACATCTTTTTCTATTAATATTTTGATGATAATTATTATCAACAATTAACTCATTCACCATTAATTCTTTATACTCAATACTATTTAACATTATATTTTATCCCCTTTCAGTTCATTATTAATTCATCACAACTGATTTATAATCAATTTTCTCAGTACCACTATACAAAACAGTATTTATATCTTCTTTTGCATTATGTTGCTTTATTGTTTCCTTGTTTTCATTAGATTTTTTTCTATTTTTATTATTAAAGGGTATAAGATCAAATTTATCAAGCAATCTTTCTTTATCAGGTTTACCAAAGTTATATAATTCCAATAATTTCCTACCATAAGGTTTAATTGAATTGTTATCTTCCATTTTAGCCGCATAATTACCCTCAACAACTATACTATGAGGAGAATAATTTTTCCATATATTTATTAATTCTTCATCTGGAACATTATCCTCTTCATAAACTACAAGAAAATTAGCAACTCCATCAATTATTTTTTTCTTTAATGATTTTGGATGTCCACTCCAAGTTTTATTTATTATATCAAATGTTTTAATAAATGTTTCTTCTTTTAATTTTTTAGTATATAATTTCTTAACCTCGCTAACACAACTTATTTTTCCATATTCTTGATCTATACTCACAATAGATTTATTAGGAATTAAGAAAAATTTATATTCAGCTAAAATATTATTAATTTCCATAGCACTATTATCTTTTGCTTCAGTAAGACCTATAAATCCTTGTTTTGCTGTTACTTTTCTATTTTGTTCATTGATATCTACAAAAAATCTTGCTTCTTCTGTATATTCTAAATCAATATGAATAACACACCATACCCAAGTAAAACCTCTGTCAATAAGCATGCAAAGTCTATGTCTTCCATCAACAACATAATATTTACCATCTTTTCTTAAGGAAACATGAATAGGATTAAGTAAATGCACATTAAAAACACCATCTTTTGTTCTTGGTTTCCACCATTTTTGTTCAACTTCACGATTATATGGTTGTTCAAAGATAAGTTGACTAATCTCCATTTTTTGTATTTGTATTGTTTCATAATTATCAATAATATACATATTCTCACTTCTCCTTTTATTACGCTATATTTTCTTTAAATTCATTAACCCATTTTTCAACATATAAAATTTGTTCTTGAAATTTTTCTTTTTCTTCTTTCGGTAAAATTTTAAATTCATCTTTTTTATAAGTTAACGGACTAACTGCGTCTAAAAATATGTTGACACTTGTTCTAAAACCTAAATAATGTTGTTCTATTCTATATTTTTTTTGATAATTTTTCACTTCTTTTTCTGATATTTCATATTTAGTATTTATTTCTTTAATTTCTATTTCCTTTTCTTGAAGATTTTTCTCTAGAATTTTAAGATTCTCTAATTTTTCTTTTATATCATCAGGTATCACTTCTTTCTCTATTACTTCTGGTTCTTTGTTTTTTAATTCTGCAATTTCTTCTTCTATTTTCTTCTTTGTTTTTTCAACCTCTTGTTTTTCTTTTTTTATTGTTTGTAGTTGCTCATATGTAGTCCTCTCTTTCAATTTTAATTCATCGTTTTTTTCTATTAAATCATTAACATTTGATTCATCTAATTTAATTTGAAGTATTTCAAGTTGATCTTGTAATTCTTTTTCTCGCTGTTGTAATTTTAAAGTTAATTCTTCACGTTGAGTTTTTAAATTTTCTTGGACTATTTTATTATTTTCTTCTATATATTGCTTTAATTGTTGTTGCGTCATTTCTTGTATTTTATCTTTTCCTAATTCTTCAAGAAGTTCATTCTGTTCTTTAGAAGATAATTTAACCCATATTTTAGATGCAGAAGTTTTACTTATTATATTATTATCTATAAGTTCTTTTATTTCAGGAGTTAATTTACGTTCTATTTCAAGAAGTTCATATAGTGTTGATTCACTTGTGCCTAATTCTTCTGCTATATCTTTCATTGAAATCCTCCGATTATCGGAGTTTTTTTGTCTTCCTTGTTTGGGATTACATAATTCAACATACTGAACGGCAATTTTTCTTTGTTTCTTTTCATCATTTTTTAAGCGTCCAAAATTACTTGCTAATAATTTTTTTAATTTTTCGTCTTCATCTTCTAAATCTTCTCTGATAATAACAGGTATTTGTTTAATCCCTAATTCTATTGCCGTTTTTAATCTTTGATGTCCAGATACTACAGTCATATCTGGAGCAATAATTAACGGAGTAATAATTCCTTCTTCTTCAATTGATTTTTTAAATTGTTTATAATCTTTTCCTTCAATATCATCAAAAAATTCTTGATTTCTAGGATGTACTTTTAAAACTTCTGTTGATATTTTAGTTATTTGTTGTTGCATATTCCCCTTGTACTCCTTTCGTGGATATATTATTTACATTATAAATATATTAACATCTAATTAATTACAAGTCAACCACTTTAAATAAATATAATTTATTTTTCATTTTACATTATTAATTTCACCTCCCTTCTTTATAAATTCAAACCTCATCCTCTAATTTATCCGCTCTTTAATTTCTTGCAACATATCCCAAAAGTTTTTCCTACACCCTTCCCAATTCCTATAGATAAACATCATATTGGTAATAAAATAATTATTCATTATTTCTAACCATATATCGAAATCCTTTTCAAAAACCTCATGATAATCATTCATTTCGTAGTCATCTTAAAACATTAATCTAGAGTCTAATACTTCCTCAACATCATACAGTTCTAAAAAATAATTGAATAGTATTTCCTTTGCTGATTTTTGAGTACTTAAATAAAAACAATAATCTCCCAATACTTTTACATTCTGATTTGATACTTGACAACCTAAAATATCCATTAATAATACCTCCTTATAAATATATTGTTTATAGATTAATATTATCATTGATACTTTGTAATGTCAATACATATTTTCATTATCTCTACTCTTTTTCAAAGAAAAATATATCTTTTATATCGCATTCCAATATTTCGCAAATAATCATTGCATATGATAGTAACCAATTAGCCCTATTATTAATAACCTGATATAAAGCACCAGATGAGATTTCTATATCTCTGTCGTTCATCTCTTGTGCTAACCAGTTAATGCTTTTATTATTTAATCGGTAAATTATTTCTCGTTTGTTACATACAGCTTTCACTTTTATCACCTCTATATAATATTATACTCACAATGTACCAATAGGTCAAATATTATTATATGTTTTATATTATTTTTGCATATAAAATATAAACCTAATAAAAACTGAAATTATGGGATTATATTTTTACAGTTAAATCTTAACCATAAATATATTTTATGATATCTTTCATAAGTATATATGCTATTTTTATTATTATACCATTGATTTAAGGTTTGTATATTTTTATTACTATTACACGATTTACAAGAGGGTACACAATTTTTTATATCATTACGACCACTATCAATAACGTGTTCTTTGTGGAAATCCCCTAAAATTATTTTTCCACGATATTTTATATAATGTTCACTTAATAATAATCCACAATATGCACATTCATTATTAAAGTATTGCTTACAATAATTCCATTGTTTATTTGTTATTTTATGTTTTTTATTTTTCCATCTTTCAGAATTATATTTTTTAAATTTTTTCTTTCCATGTTCAGAATTCTGATATTCTTTAAAATATAATTTATTATATTCATTATTGTCTTTTCTCCATTGTGAAACTTGATTTAATGTTTTTTGTTTATGACCAATATAATATTTATGTCTATAATTTTTTCTCGTATTAGGTTTTTCTTTATCTGTTTTTTCTTTGTATAAAATATTTCGTTGAATAGTACATTGTTTGCATTCAGAGGTATATTTATAATAATCTCCTTTAGTTTTACTATGTTTTATTTGCTTATAGAATTCTTCTATTGATTTTTCTATTCCGCAAGCAGTACATTTTTTAAATATTATTTATCTCTCCTTTCAGGTAAAAGTTGCATTTTATTGTTCAATAATCCCTATGGGTTTTTCTATAGTTCCAATAATTCTCAATTTGGGATTAAATAATTCACTTAATTCTTCATATTTTGCAAAAAATTCTTTACTTACTCCTAGTTTATTTTTGATGAATTGTAATTGTAATTTATCTATTTCATCAAGTAATTCTTTTGCGGTTATAAGTATTATTTCTTCTTTTAAAGTCATTTCCATTAGCTTAACCTCCTATTAAAATTCGCTTTTTATTTTACATATACTTAAAAAACTTTTCAACCTGTTCATCAATTTCCTCTTTATAACTTAAAACAACTCTTTCAAATTTATATCTGGCTGTATCATTTTTATAAGAATCATATTGCATATTGTCTAAAAATTCTTGTGCATCTTCTTCATTATCTAAACCAGATTTTGATTTATAATATGTGCAACTACCACTATGCCATTCACCACATAATATTTTATCAAAAGCTTTTAATATCGCTAAGTATTTCATCTGTTTACCTCCTAATGAATTTTATTTATTTTACTACATCTTCACACATAATAAAATCGAGTTTTTATTGCCATTCAAACCCAAATACAATCACTAATTCACCATTTTCAGCTTTCAAACTATAATTATCACAATTCATTAAAGCTCCATGAAAATATATATTTTCTTTATGTGTTTCTAAAATCATGTCTTTTGTTCTAATCTCAACTAAGGCTCTAGTTTCTCCTTCATCAACTTTAACAGTTCCTAAATGATTTAAATCACTAAACATTATTTTTAATTCATCTATTATTTGATAAAATTTTTCTTTTCTCATTTAAATTTACCCCTTTCTATTTTAATTTACTAATAATTTTACCATACCCTTATACTCTTTAGGGATAAGATACATAATTAATTTCTTATCAGCTTTTATCCATCCTTCAGTAATTACTGTACTAAAGAAAGCTGTGATATGCCCAACTTTACTAACTAACATAACCTCTGTAATATCTTCTGGAATAATATCCTCAAATTTTTTATCACTCATTTCTTCAAGTCTAAGAAGTCCAGGTTTATATTGATTTACTGACATTCTTAATTTTACTTTTTTCTCCTCTGGTATGTCTTTGAATTTAAACTCATAAAATTTTTCCCATAGTTTTTGGTTTTCTTCGTGTTTAAAAGATTTTAATGCCATTCTATTATTCTCCTTCCTTTTCTTTTATATTATTTTAACATACAGTAAATCCCATTGTCAAATAAAATATACGTTTTATTAGGGTTCTATATAAGGTTCACTTGTCATATAAGTTTGATTTGGACACATATCAATCTCTCCAGGCCAAGTAATTGCTCCAGATATAATTGTAAATTATTCAAAAAATCCTTTTTAAATAATTCTTTTCCATTAAGAGTTAACTTCCAATTAGTTATTAATTCTTCTTGATGAATATCAATCCATGCTATTACCATATGTTTTTGTTTATTTGGTAATTCACCTTTTAATAATTCCCCTTATAAGGAAAACATAGCTTCATATTCAACGTATTCTACATGAATATGTGGTGGTAAATGATCGTCATGATACATGTAAATTAATATTCCATAAAACATACTTAATACTGGCATCTTATCACTCTCCTTTTACTAATTTTAACATTTTAATTTACTTGTTGTTAATTTATAATATATACCTTATAATAGTATATGTAAATATAATTTATTTTATTTTATTATTTATGGAACAAATTAAATATTATTTTCATCTAAAATAGTAAGGGTAATATACCTGAAAGGAGTAGTGTTTCCTAACGTCTACAATGCCCAATATAACTGTTCTAGATAATTACGTGCATATCTGCATAAGATTTTCATATTTTTTCTTATATATAAGAAAAACGTGTGCAAATTTGCACATACTTTTTAAAAAACCTATGCAGATTTGCACACGAAATGGGGTGAATAAATATAATACATATAATATAAAACAAAGTATATAATATAATACACAATTCCTAAACGGAATTGAATAAAATTTAATTATTAAAAGGAATGATATTATGGAGAAATATTTCTATATCTATAATCTCAAACAAGCAAATTTTTTTATTAAGAATAAAATTATACCTATTGAACTTGGTAAAAGTAATTCTGATATTGTATATGTAAAATTTTTACGCAACGAAGAAGCAGACAGAATATTTACTCAATGGTGTTATATGAATAAAAATTAATATATTTTATATGAAAGGTATCTTATATGAAAAATTTAAATGACTTATATGAAAACGGATACATTCAAATAGATAATAGCTGGTTTAAAGTAAATAAAAATGACAATTTAAATGAACAAATAGGAACTGATGGATTTTATCTTTTAATTAATTTTCTTGAAAGAAGAACATTTAATAATACAGTAGGATTTAATAAGCAATTAATTTCAAATATGTTTGGAGCAAATAGAAATAATAATTGGAAAACAGCTTATCAAGCATTGGAGAAACTTGTTAATAATAATATAATTATACCAGACAAAATAATCAATTTTAACAAACCAAAATCTGAAGATTTTATTGAAGTAAATATTAATTATCCTATTACTTTTTCTAAAAATTATTTTATATTATTCAATGATCATTTCCAAATATTAATGAAATATCAAGGCAATGAATGTAAACATAAATTATTTTCTTTATTTTGTGCTATAAGATGTAATGCTTATGAAAATCAATGTTCTTGCTTAACTTTAAAAACATTATCTAATTTAATTAAAATATCAGATAAAACAATTGTAAAGTATATAAAAATTCTTCAAGATTTAGATTTGATTATCTATGACAATCCAGGTACAAGAATTTTTTCTAATGGGAAAATTAAAGAATCTCCCAATTTTTATACTATTGCTATTGATATAGGTAATGATATATTAAACCAAGGAATAGAAAGTTATAAAAAAGATCAAATAAATAATGGTGTTCAATTTATTACAAAAGATGAAACTCTAACAATAATGAAACAAAGACGTATTAACACCTGTAAACAGAAACGTGCTGATTATATGTTAGAGCATAATCAATTGGATGAAGAAACTTACAACGAAATTAATAGCGAGTGTGAAAAGCGTAAAGAAGAATTATCTTGGATGCCAGATGGAATTGATTTTGAAGATTATGAAGATCAATTTTTAACTCCTGAACAATTAAAAGAAGAAACTAAAAAAATTGCTAAACTTATGGGAGTAGATATAACAGATAATTACGATCCATTTGAGGGTGTTGAAGAAGTGATTGAAGATATTGAAAAAAATGTAGTTATTTTAAATGATGAATTTAATGAATTAGAAAAATATTTAACTGACCAAGAACGTATTGAAAATATTATAAAATATAACAATATAACTATTGAATATTATTTATCATTACCATTAGATGATAGAAGTAGTTTGGATGGAAATTATGATATGCAATTATAAATAAGCAAAAGGGTAACTGTAATAAGTTACCCTAATTTTTGTTATTTAATTATTTTACACACCAGATAAAAAATTTAATTTATTTTTATCTCTTCTATATATTCCCAATAAATCATATCTTCCATATCTTCTGTTTCAATAACATCTTCATTTACAAATGTAATTAATCCTGAATATTCTTTCTTATGTTCAGTACCATCAGTAATAACTATTACGATTGTTTTATTTTATATTAAAGTTAATTGATTTCCTTCTTTATCTTCAAATATTATTGCTACCATAGAGGTTAATTCATTAATATTTTTCATTGTTATCACTCTCCTATTATTTTTATTATATTAATATTATACATTACTTTGTAAATTGTTGTCAAATAAAAAGTGCTATTTATCAAATAGCATTTACATTATATTTTGTTATATTAATTCCTTCTAAATATTTCATATTCTCTCCTTCCCAATAAAAGCAGACATTTATTCTACAATCCCTACTTTTTTCATAGATTCAATTAATTCTTCATCACTCATATTTGCTAACTTTTCTCTACAATCTTCAAGAATTTTTAAACTTCTTGAATTATCATTAGGAGGATCAATCATCTCAAAAATATTAAATAATTCTTCCTTATTAACAATATAAGCATGTAAACCAGTTGCTCCTACTATTTTACCATCTTCTTCTATTACTGGTTGAATAATATAAAATAATTCTTCATCCCCAAATCTACGAACAAAATCTGTTACTACCCAATGATCATTAAAAATATTATAATGCTTATCATCACCTATATATTTGAACCTTGTTTTCCATAATTGAAAGCTCATTTTAAACCTCCCTCATAAAATCACGATTTTATTAGACTATTCTTCTTTTGCAAACTGAATTAATATTAATTATAATTTATATATTTTTTTTAATTCTTGAAATCTATTTATTAAATAGATATATTCATTATTATTTACATTATTTAATTTAATACTTTCTTCCTTTAATACTTGATCTATCTCTTTTAAAATCCATATTGGATCAAGTGTATTCATTAAATCTGTTGTACTATCTTCTGTTGCATCAATATATCTCATCCAAACAAACCAATTATTTTTATTAATTTCAATATTTTCATTTAAATAAAGCTGTATCGCGTTTGTTACCATTTTAGTTTTTGTCAATTTCCTACTTAAATCTTCTTGTTGAAATACTGAAATATCAACTATTAATTTAATATATTGTGAATATAATTTAGTTTGCTTAATATATTTTATAAATATATCTTCGACATCATTATTTGGTTGTTTTAATAGTTCATTTAATAATTCTATTTTATTCATCTCTATTTCTCCTTTCTGATAAAACACTATTTTATTCGTTGAATTGATTTCGGATAAAAACTATCTTCATCATTTGACCTAATTTCATTTTTCCTAACTTGATACCCTAATGCTTTCATCATAATAATATCATCAAATTCCACTCCAATAAATCCATCTAATTTATTATGACCACAGCAACATCCAGTAGTTCTAATACCTAAACTCCAAAGATACTCAACTTCATCATATAAACATTTATCAATACATATTTTACTATTATTATAATTAATATGTATTGGGGTATCTACGCATATCTGATTATCATAACTACCAATATCAATATTAATACACTTACACATTGTCTTTTTTCTTCTTTCTTTTTTCTTTTGTTACATTTTGAAAATATTGTGCTTGATAATGTTTAATACACATTCCTTTAGTTTTAGCTTGTTCATCACATCCTTCAAAGATGCATATCGTTTTTTCTCTTTTTATATATTTATATTTACTAGGATATTTTTTCTTTCTATAATAATGTTTTTTACAAAGACCTTTTCCATAATGTTTATTGTTGCATCCTTCTTCTGTGCATAAACCTGTTTCTGATATATGTGTTTTTGTTTCTAAAGTACCATTTGCCCACATTCTATGATAATGAGTATTACACATACCTTTTCTAGTTGCTTGTTTATCACAACCTTCAAAAGAACATTCCATTTCTTTACAATTGCTCCTTCCTAATAAAATTATCTTTTTATTGAATTAAATTTTATAAGTCTAAGTTTTTGCTCTAATTCTAAATATTTACGATAATCACTATATTTTTTACTTTTATTATAATATAAATAAGTAAATGCTAAAAAATTATCTACACTAGCTTTTTTCAAGAAAATCCCTCCTAATAAATTTGCCCATTTATTGGGTTTTACATAATAAAACCCATTCATAGTCATCAAATAACATTAATCACTATAGGGTGCAAATGTACACCCTCTATCCCTTCTACAAATGTATTAGGGAATACTTTTTTTATAATATTATAAGCCCTATTACAATCAGCATTTATTAGTACCCCATCTTTAGATTGATATAATCCTCTTTTAATCCTTTTACCACTAAATACTACTTTATTCTTTTCTCTATACTTAGGAATTATATCCTCATCAATAAAACTGGCTTTAGAAGTATAACTTTCTTCAGTAATAATTAACTTAATACTTTTATCTTCACACTTATATTTTAACTTATCTATAAATTTAGTATGAGGTATTTGAATAAATGTTTGATTAACTTGTTTACTCATTGGTGATTCTTGTTTCCAATTATCATTCTTTCCTATAATTATAGTATCAATCTTATTCCAATAGCAATAATCAATAATATATTTACTTGTCTTATGAAGAAAATTATCTATCCTATTATATCTTTTGTTTGTTATTTGTTGTAGTTTTTTAGTCCAATCAAGTTTATTATCCTTCTTAGCTATGCTTTTATAATGTGCTAATTGTTTGTTATAGTATTGATTAATAGACTTTATAATTTTGCCATTAATAACTATAGGTTTTAACCCACAATTATTTACCATTGTTACAAAATTATTTAATCCTAAATCAATTCCTACAATATTATTATTTTCTTCACTAGGAGTTTCAATTTCTTTTTCATAAACTATTTCTAATATATATTCACCTCCATTTGGTATAAATCTCGTTTGTAATAATTTATCAATCACATTAGTTTTAATGGTATTATTAAATTGTTTTAATTCTTTAAAAGCAAAATATAAATATCCTTCTTTAATATGAGTTTGCATATTAGTTAATACAACTGTAAATCTGCCATGTTCTTTATTTTTATACTTAGGAAGTTTTGGTCTGCCCAAATACTTTGAAGGATTTTTACTCCAATCTTTAATTGATACAAAAAATGATTTCCATGCTTTATCTAATATTCTTAGTGTCATTTGAGCAGAATTTGATCCTAGAGCTTTAAAACAATCAAAATGTTTAATTTGTTTGGATAAATCTTTATATCTTATCCAATTATTATTATTGATAAATTCTTGTCTAATAATATAATTACCATAATTATAAACATTTTTAGATTTAAAAGATAAGTCATCAATTGTTTTATACATAGGATGATTTTTAGCAATTCTATGTTTCTCAACTCTGTTTACTAACATGTTTTATTTCACCACCTTTCCATATTATATTAACTTCTTTGTAAAACTAACGCAAAAAATGCGTTAGTCACTATCTTAATTAAACAACCCTTCATAAGCATCAATAAAGTTCTTTTTACATTCATCCCAATTTCTATAGAGAAACATAAGATTACTAATAAAATAATTCTCCATAATACTCAACCATAAATTAAAATCTTTTTCAAAAACTTCTTCATAATTATCTCCGTTATAATCATCGTAAAACATTAATCTAGAATCCAAAACTTCTTCAATCCCATAAACTTCTAAAAAATAATTAAATAATATTTCTTTTGCTGATCTTTGGTTTGTTTTGTAAAAACAATAATCACCTAACACTCTAACCTCTTGACTTGAAACTTGACAACCTAAAATATCCATTAATAATACCTCCTTACAAAATATTTATCATCTATAAGAAGTATAATGAATATTTTACTTCATGTCAAGAAGTTTTTTATTCAATCTCTGAAAAAATTTCTTCAATATTTGAATTTAATATCTTTGCGATATAAATTGCATAAAGTAATCTACATTCACTTCTCCCACCTAACACATGATAAAAAGCTGACTCAGTAATATTAACACCATTTTCATTTAGTTTTTCTAATAACCACGCATATGTTCTTCCGTCTAATAGTTTATTTAATTTATTTTTATCCAACATAATTTTCATCCGGCATTCACTCCTTACTTTATATAATAACATATTGCTTGATTATTATCTAACTCACATTTTTATTTGTTATTTTATATTATATTTACATTATAATTTCCAAATAAAACTTTCAGTTTATCTAGTTAATTCTTCAGCAGTTTGTAGACCCCATCTAACACAATGATTTAAACTGTAATTTTCAGCATGATATTCAAATATCTTTTCTTGATCTATATCACTAAGTTCATTGAATAATTTGTCTATTTCTTCAAATAATAACTTTATTCTTTTTAGTTTTATTTTAGTTTGTCTATTCATTATAATATCTCCTTTCAAATAAATCTAAGAATTTATTATCTATTTTATTCATTATTTCTCATATTTGCATTAGTAATTAATACAAATTTTCTTTATGATGTTTTTTTATTTCTTCAAGTTTATCTTTATTTACTTTTAAATAAACTAATGGTATTTTAATTGTATCAATATCATTATATAATTCAACAACTTTTTTAATCAATATTGGATTTGCAATATAACTTGTCATATCAAATCCAATAAATGACATAATTTATGCCTGTTCCCACAGATTCATAACTTCAGTTTCTTCTTTTTGTTTTTTAACATTTTTACTTTTTAAATAATTAGTACTATAATCATTAAATACTTTTATATATTCATTTATAATTTTCTCAATATCTTCAGGATAAGAACCTCCATATTTATATTTTGGTAAATTATTGTTTGTAATTTCCCAATTAGATTTATCATAATCATATTTAATAATTAATTTCCCTACATATCCTAATAACATTTTAATTAATTTATATATTTCATCTTTAATTAAAGCATTAGTATTTAGATAAAGATCATTTTGATAAATTTTATCTAGTTTTTCAGGTGGATAAACCCATATTTTTAAAAAATTGTTTCTAACTATATCTGGTGTAAGAGTTACTAATTCATTTAAATCATTTTTTAATAACCCAAGTTTTTCAATTCCGTGTTGTTTAGTAACACTTATATTTTGTTTAATTTCATATTCTATCATACTTCTATATTTGTTTTGTAGATATGATATTAGTTGTTTTATCATGTCATCTCTTATTGAAGTCATTTTGATTTGTAAATTAACTATAATTGCTTCCAATTCCTTAATTTCATTATCAAATTTATTTGTATCCATAATTTATTCCCCTCTCATATAATTTATTTACCATGATCCATATCTAATTATACCACTATCATACAATTTTCCAATTCTCTCTGCCAACACAGGTTTTATTCTCTCCCATATTACATCATCAATATCTGAATAATCCCAAGTCCATTAACCAAACAACTTACTAACTGCTTCTTTTAATTCTAATCCTGTACCTTCTATGACTCCAGCAATCAAATCCCCTGGTCTTGGATGTCCTGGTGGGCAATCCAATATTATTGTTTTCTCCATTATTTTTCACTCCTTTGTCTATATTATACTTACATTGTACTATTATTCCTAATTAATGTCAAATAATAGATCTGATTAATCAAACCTATTGTTAATTTTTATAGAATCTTTCCAATTTTCTTTAATTATTTTTAATACTTCTTCTTCGGAATATTTTTCATAACATTCATTACAAATTAATTTTTCTCCTCTTTCTTTTCTCATATGTTTATTTTCTGGTAACATCAATTCATTAGATAATTTTGTTTTACAACATAAACAAATAAGTTGTACTACATCCATTTTTATTCCTCCAATTTATATTTTATTTATTATAACATATTTATTGTCAAAAATAAAGAGTATTAAAATCAATTAATACCCTTTAAAATAAATTATTTATCACATAGCAAGTAAAACTTTCGGCCTAGTCAATTTATCTGCAACTTTATTGTTATCACGTTTGTCCCATTTTATAGACACTTTATTATTACTTTTTAGAATTTTAATTTCTTCGTTATATTTTTCAAGAGTTTCTTTATTAATAGTACATTTACATTGATGTGGATTTTTCACATATTCAATTACTGATTTACTATCTCCTATTATATTAACATATATTTTACTGCGAATTAAATTTGTCTTTTGATAAAAATTCAACCACCTTACTCCCATTCCTATTGCTAAATATTCTGCTTCTGTACTTTTTGTACAGGTTATTTTATTGCTTTTCTTATAAATTATATCACTATTTTCATCTGTTATAACAAAGGCAATTATTCCTTTATTATATTCTTCAAAAAATGAAGCATCACAATTAATAGTGATAGATTTTACTTTTAACCAATCCATTATTATTCCTCCTTTATATTGTCTACTATTTTATTGTCTACTATTTTATTATCTTCAATAATAATTTGATGTTCACTAGGTTTAATTATTCCTAATCCAGCTTTCTCAACATTAATTTCAAATTGCTCAAGAGAAAGATTTTTAAAATGCTTTTTAATTTCATTAATTCGCTCTATTACATTCATAATCTCAACCCTCTTTCTATAAGATAAAACGAATCATTTATTGCATAATTATTCCACAAGGAATTTGAGATATAGCATTAAATTCAACTTCAAACTTAACACTACGTTTCCAAATACATATTGTTAATTGAAAGGTGTCTTTATACTCTCTTACGTCTGTTATTGTTCCTATAACCTTTTCATTAATTATTACAGGTAAATTTAAATAATGATTTATACTTCCCTTTTTATCTACTTGAATTATATATTTTTCAATTTCCATTTTAAGTCTCCTTAAATAAAATTAATCTTTTATTGGAATCTTAATTTCACAAATGGTTGATCTGTTCGCATACCAAATTGTTCAATTCCATATTCAGGTTCATATTTATTTAATATATTATTCTCTAACCAAACTCTATTTGTCTTGAATCCAAGTTTAGTCATAAGTGATTCTTCAAATTCAGCAAATATACCTAAAAAATCTGTTATATCTAATATCTTGCCTTTTAGCTTTCCATAACAAATATAATCCCCAATATAAAATTTCATTTCCTGCATAATTATTCACTCCTTCATACCAAATAAAAAACAACATTTATTGGGTTTATTTATTAAATGTACTCCTACAATTATTACACCTATATACTGTTATCCCCATTGGTAAAGAAGAAAAATATTCGACATTTTCACTTTCACAATTTGG
>Ga0172381_10000960_pt1 | contig 35708 bp, 37 predicted proteins | sample Leawel6488metaG_FD_119754 | JGI IMG/M metagenome (GOLD analysis project Ga0172381, IMG submission 119754) | Leachate microbial communities from a municipal landfill in Southern Ontario, Canada - Leachate well 64-88 metaG | ecosystem: Engineered > Solid waste > Landfill > Unclassified | place... | reverse complement strand
CTGGTCAATTCCAGCTTGCTCACTTGAACCTTTGAGTGTAAACATAACAACATTCCAGACAATAACAATTCCAACAATAACTAGTAATATTAAAAGTACAACCACCATTATGCCGCTTTGTGCTTTTACATCTCTTTTTTTCATAAAATAATAAGCCGGATTATCTATTTAAACATTATTTAATAACTAAACTTTTATTTGGATTTATTTCTTCCCAACATATTTAAATAATGGTTTAAATTAATATTCTTATTAATAAAAAGAAGTGAAAAATGGGAAAATATAGAAAAGGAGTTTTTATTGTAACATATAGAAAAGAAAAAGGCAAAATCTGGTATTTACTTCTTAAAAGAAAGCTTCATTGGAAAGGCTGGGAGTTTCCAAAAGGAGGAGCTGAAAATAATGAATCCTTAAAGCAAACTGCAATAAGGGAATTAAAAGAAGAAACAGGACAAGAAGTAAAAAGTGTAAAATCTTACCCTATTAAAGGAAAATATAGATATGACAAAGAGTATGAAGATAGAAAAGGATTTATCGGTCAGACTTATCAATTATTCTCAGCAGAAGTAAAAAGTAAAAGTGTAACTTTTGATAAACATGAACACTCAGGATATAAATGGCTTGAATTTGATAAAGCTTTTTCTATTTTGACCTTTCCAGATAAAAAAGTTTGTTTAAATTATGTAAATAAAGCACTAATAAAATGAAAACCTTGCTTGAATGTTTTAAAAAATTAAATAAATTGCCCCTGGCAAAAACTATTACAATTAATTCAGAAAAGGATTTATTAAAAATTCCTTTTCCTTATTATATGAAAGTATCTATTTCAGGGCATAAACTTGAAAAAAAAGCAGTTTTAAAAATAGAAAGTGAATCCAGTGCAAGAAAAGAATATCTAAGGCTAAAAAAGCAGTTCCCAAATAATCCTGTAGTAATTCAAGAGCAAATATCAGGAATTGAAATGATAATTGGAATAAAAGAAGATAAGACCTTTGAAAAACTTCTCTTAATCGGATTTGGAGGAACTAATGCAGAAGTCTTAAAAGACGTGCAGTTTAGAGTAGTACCTCTAAATAAAGAAGAAATACTTAAGGCAGTTTCACAATTAAAATTATATCCTACACTATACAAAAGAAAAAAATATGCAGTTGATAAATTCGTAAATCTTGCATATGAAATATCAAAAATGGATTTTAAAGAACTTGACCTAAATCCAGTAATTTTAACACAAGATGATTGTGTTATTGTAGATGCAAGGGGCGATTGGTAGTATTAATTTTAAAAATTCTCTATCTAATTTTTCCAATACTTTGAGCCATATCTTTGAGTTCGTCAAAAACAGGAATTTTATCTTTTAATTTATCTATTGCAGGTTTAACTTTTTCCCCCCCCATAAAACATGCAATAACTGGTTTTTTATTTATTTTTAAAATTGCATCTGCAGTTTCATCAGGCTCAGTCATATATTGGGGTGTAAGTAACACTATAAAAAAATCAAAAAAGTTTTCTTTTTCAAGCATTTTAAATGTTTTGAGATAAAGGTCTGCATTTGCATCTCCAAGAACATCAACAGGATTATTCTTGCTCCATCCATTAGGGAGTATCTCTGAAAGTTTGTCTGATACTTTTTTTGGAAGTTCTGGAATATCAATAGAATCTCGAGTAAGATAGTCAGAACATAATACTCCTGGCCCTCCTGCATTTGTAACAATACATGCAGACTTTCCAGATAGCTTTATTTTAGAATAAAGATTTGCAACATCAAATAATTCTCTTATTGAATCTACTTCAATTATTCCAGCTTGTTTGAATATTCCTTCATAAACTCCTTGTGGAGAGGCAAGTGCAGCAGTATGCGAGCTAGCAGCCTTGTTACCAAGATAACTTTTACCGGCTTTTAATGCAATTATTGGTTTAGTGCATTTTTTGCAGGATTCAATAAATCTTTTACCCTGATTCTCTCCAATAGATTCAATATAAATAGTAATCACCTTTGTATTTTTGTCTCTCGAAAAATAATCTATCCAATAACTAAAATCTACTAAAAGTGAATTTCCAATTGAAATAAATCCCGAAAGATTAATTTTTTTATCAAAGACAGTTGCACCAATTGCGCCTGACTGGGATATAAATGCAATATCTCCTGCTTTAGGCATTATATCAGAAAATGTTGCATTTACTTTATTATGTGGATTCATAAATCCAAGACTATTTGGACCCATTATGTTTATCTTATTATCCAAGGATATTTTTTTAATTTCATCATTTAGACTTTTATTTCCTGCTTCAAGAAATCCTGCACTTATTATTATTGCATTATTCAGTCCTTTTTTTGCCATGTCTTTTAATATCTGTGGAACAAATTCAGCAGGAATTGCTATAATAACGCAATCAACTTTTGGAGCTTCAAGAAGACTTTTATAACATTTTTTACCAAGTACTTCTTTAGCATTATTATTAATGGGGATTGCATTTATCCCCTTAGAAATAAGATTTTTAAATATAATATGACCAACTTTATGCTCTTCCTTTGAAGCCCCAACAACAGCAAAGCTCTTTGATTCAAAAACCTCTTTTACCATAAGATAGTCTAGGAAACTTTGCTTATAAATTTTTGTTTAAATCAAATAAACCTTTTTATAATTGAGAACCCCTAAAAAATTCTTTTAGACTCGAATCATAATATATTCCATTAAATTTTTGAGTCACAACCTTTGCAATTCTGTTTCCTTCATCTATTGAATCAGATTCATTTATCGGAAAACTAATATTTAATAGTGACGCTAGATTATAACCTGCATTTATCCAATCTGGAACTTCATCTTCTGCCTGAACAAATTCAGGATAATAATCAAGATTTGTTAGTCCATGTTCATCATGAACATATGATTGACTTTTATAATGAGATGATTCTAGGCTATACCCTTCACTTTCTAAAAAACCTTCGAGACCTTCAGGTCTTGTTTCAAATCCAATTAAAATATCTGTTTCTACCATATTAGTATCTTCTTTTAAGAATGTTCAACATTATCTCTTGGGTCATAGTGATTATAACCAAAATTAACATTTAAAAGTTTTGCGCAATAAGTAATAGTTTCTCTTGAAAATGTTGGTTTTTTAGAGTCGTTCAATGGATTTAACATTTCTCTAAACAAAGCTCCTCTTTGGTCTTTTTTAAATCTAAAAACATAGGTATGAGTTTTTTCATCACTCAGATTTTCCATTTTGATTGAAAGTGTAACATTATCCCCTACTTTACTTAATTCATATCCTTTGTCACATTGATAATCGAGTCTAAATGGAAGATTAAACCTGCATTCCTGGCTTGGTTGCGTTATTCGATTTATCATCTTAAACATTTAATTGATTATAAACCCATGAAGAGTCAGTTTCATACAAAAGTATGTCTTTACTCTTCTGGGGAAAAGAGGTGATAAAATATCTAAGTATGTCTACTATTTAAACTTTGCTATTTTGTTACTACTATAAAGATACAATTTATACAAAGATTTATAAACTAATTCTGCGAATTAAAAATATGGAGAAAATAAATGGATCCAGAACAACAATCCGACTTAGAATCAACACAACCTTATATTCCTACTTTCAAATATGCAGCACTTTCGGCGCAGGATTCTAAAAAACTATTTGAACATTATAGAGGATGTGGTAAAAGAACAAGAAAACATCCTGAAACTATTAACCAAATGAAATTTGGTTCAAGAGAAGTTTTGCATTGTTTTAATCCATTTATACTTGCTTTTCTGCAGTCTCCAAAAGAAAAAAGAAAGTCTAGCGGAGTTAGTTTTTCAACTCCTCCTTTAGACAGAATTGGTTATCAGCTCGGAGGATTTGAAGATATTGCCAAAACATTTAAAGAAAATCCAGGATATTTGAAACTTTCAACAGTAGACTTTGCATTAGCATTAAGAACTATAGAAGGACCTAATCAAGTTATTGCAGAAGACTTAGCAGACCAGGTTAGTGTAAGATATGGAAGTTTTAAGCTTCCTCTATTAATCTCATTAAGAGGAACTATGTTAAAACAATTGCCAGGTTCAAATTATGACAGTCTGGGTTTTAAAATAACTGAAAATACCCAGGTTGCGCATGCTCCTATACTTAATGAACCAGGATATTTTTTACTTGATGATTTAGATGAAAAAACTTGTTTGCCTAAAAAAACAAGAAAAGAAATGCAAAAAGGAGACCTTGAATTAATTACTCTTAATACTGGACTTACAAGAGTTTATATTAACATGTATGGAGATATTGATGCTGGACATCCAGACCTTGGAATAACAGATTATAGTAGCAGAATATTTGCTGTTAAAAAATAATTACTTTTTCTTCTTGCCTGATTTTGTATTAAAAAAATTCCATTTATAATTAGCATAATAAGCAAGAGCAATAACTGCAATAAGTCCTGTAAGTGAAATTATGAATTTTACTAAATCATCAGCATAACTCCAAACAGAACCTACTCCATATAATATAAGCCCTACTCCTCCAAACATAAGTCCTCCACCAACACTTACAAGTCCAAATACAAGTGCCCCAATTGCAAGTACAATAATTCCGAGAGGAAGAGCTAAGAAAAAGACTTTTCTTGCATGAACTTCTTCAGCATCATTATATTTTTCTTGACATTTTATATAACTATATTCACAATATCCGCCTCCAGCAGGCATAGGCTTTTCTCCATTAGTAGGAATATAAGTATTATTTATCCAAGTTCCACTCGCATTAATACATTCTTGTTCTGTTGAAATAGAAGGACAAAAATCATTATACTGAGGACCTTTTCCATAGAAAGTACTGATTCCATATATTCCAACAGCAAGTGTAAGGATAAATATTGCAATACCTAATATTAAATTTTTTATATCTGCCATATTTTTTAAATTGGGAGATCCTAAAAATCCTTTCGGATTTTTTATATCCATCTTTTTATATTATCTATAGTTTTCTTTAGTTTATATAGTTTTTGAAATAATAAAAGAGCCCCAATGATAATAAACATTTGATTTAAAGTAATTAAGTGATTTGCAGGGTTTATAGGAGTATAATCCAATTATATCTGTTTTAATCTTTCTTTGATATAAAGAAGTTTATTTTTCTTTTTGATATAATCTTTTTCAATGGATTTTAATCTATAATCTATTTCTTTCTCAAATTCTTTTTTCCCTTTTTTAGAAGTCCATCTCCTTATTGTTTCGTCTTTAGGTAATTTTTCATCCATATAAAAGTGATGGATTTATTAATATAAAAACTTTTGTTTAAATTTTTTTGTAGAGAATTTGCAAACCTATCTAACATTTCTTTGTGAAATGTTATTATTTAATATACCCCCCTTTTTGCAGGTTCCAAAGATGATTATATTCGCCTGGCTGTTTAATCAATTCTTCATGTGTTCCTTTTTGGACAATTTTTCCATTTTTCATAACTATAATTTCATCGGCTTTCATTATTGTTGAAAGTCTGTGTGCAATTATAATTGAAGTTCTTCCTTTCATTAGTTTCTCCAGATCTCCTTGTATTTCATGCTCTGTTTGTGAATCAAGTGAAGAAGTTGCCTCATCAAGAACTAGTATTTTTTTATCAGCTAATATTGCTCTTGCAATCGAAACTCTCTGTTTTTCTCCTCCAGAAAGTTTAACTCCACGCTCTCCAACAATTGTGTTCTCTTTATTTGGAAAAGTTTTTATTATTTTGTCTAACTGAGCAAATTTTATAGCCCCCATTACTTCTGACTTTGTTGCTTTTGGATTTGAAAAAGCAACATTGTTGTAAATTGTATCATCAAATAAGACACATTCTTGAGGAACAATTGACATTTCAGACCTAAGTGATTCTTGTTTAATGTCTCTGATGTTATTTCCATCTATTTTTATTGTCCCTTTATCTATGTCATACATTCTGTATAACAATTTGACAAGAGTTGTCTTTCCACTTCCAGAATGTCCTACAAGGGCTATTTTTTTATTTTTAGGAATTTTTAAATTAAAATCTTCAAATATTTTTCTTTTTCCATAACAAAATGCTAAGTCTTTAAATTCAACTTCCCCTTCATTTATAACCAGTCTTTTTGCATCAGGTTTATCTTTAACCTGTTTTTCAATTTTTCCATACTCAAACAAATCTTGGTAATCTGCCATTGACCTGTAAAATCCTCTTATTCCTCCAACAAAATTATACATATTCCCAATTAAGCTTAAAAAAATTGTATATATAAAAGCAAGAGTTCCAAGAGTTATTTCTCCCACCAGGAATTTGTTTATGGAAAAATATACTAAAAAGAATATTCCCATTCCAAGGATTATGCTTTGTATTGAATCAAGCCATCTAAAATAATTCCAGTTCCTTACTATTTTTTCTTTTGTAGTTTTTATAAGTCCTTCATACTTTTTCTTTATAGATTCTTCTTTTCCAAAATATTGTATTGAATCAATATTAGTAAAAATATCTGCAGTATTTCCTTTTTCTATGTCTTCAGCAGCATTGGCTTCAAGATTTGCACTTTCAGACATCTTTTGAATAAAGAAGCTATATGAGACAAAAATCATCACTGTGATTAATATAACTATGGCTGACATTGAATCAAAATACATAATAGAACCAAGCGCAATTATTAATTCAAATATTAATGGAGCTAGGTTAAATGCAAATACATCTGTAAGTCTTTCAGTAGCATTGCTTCCTCTTGTTAGTCTTGAAATCATGCTGCCGGTTTTATGAGAAACATGAAATCCATGGTCTAAACTTATAATGTGGTTAAAGTACTTTCTTTTAAGATCAAAGATTAATTCACTCTCAAGTTTGTTTATATAATGAAGATACATCCACCTAAAAACTGCTGCAAGTATAATCATTGTAATATAAACAATGGCAATAATCACAAGCAATGCCTTAAATGAGCTTAAATCAATTGTCCCGAGACTATAATTTGTCCCTTTGTCAATTATTATCTTGAATAAATACCTGTCCAGGATCATTCTTGATTGTAAAAGAACTGCAAGCAGCATTATAAATAAGAAAATTAATTTATATTTCCATAAAAGGCTGAAATAGACCCTAAGATTGTATTTAAAATTAATATTTTGTTTTTGTTTATCCATAGAAATTCCTCTTTTTTAAAAATATAAACTGATTTAAAAATCTTCGTAGTACCTTATTTAGTGGATAAATAAGTTTATATATTTCTTATGCTTAGATTTTATATCCTGAATAATAAATATGCCTAATCCTGACTATTTTTCAAATTTTAATCCAAAATACGGTTCAGATAAATATTTGGAAATAGAAGAAGAGCAAAGAGAAAAAGATCTGTTTAAACCAAAAAATTTAAGAGAAAATATTATTTTAGACTAATTCTTTTAAGAAATACTTATTTGATTATCTTTATTTCTTTTATGAGATTTATCTTAGAACCTAGTGTCGTATATAACTCATTAGCTTCCTTTTCAGTTAGTTCAACAATTCCTGAGTTATTATGCCCTCTAAAGCATATTGATATCTTGCCTCTTTCTTTGTCAAACATATCACTATGTACCATAACTTCTCTTACCTCTCCACTGCCTTCAACTCTTACAATCTTTCCTTCATGCAGCTTTTTTAGCTTTACTTTCATTTTTTCTTTAGGAATTTATTATTTAAAACCATTAATGTTATTTGATATATCTTAATAAATAATCATAATAGAGGTAATAGTTTAGATTTCTTCAGAAGTAGGATAATCTGTTCCTTTTTTCCATTCTTCTCCTTCATTATCAGTTTCTAAAAACACTTCTTTAAACCTTTCTTCTAATTTTTTGCCTTCTTTTACTTCACTTCTTCCACTAAAATATAGCACTCCTTTAATTACTGAAATTGCTCCAATTGTAAGTGCAAGCTCTTTTGGATTAAATTCTCCATTAAAATAAGCCATTGCAGCCAAAGGATAGGTTGCACTAATAAGAGATTGAACTCCGCAATAAATTCTTCTTTTATTTTTATTGTTTGCAATATGGGTTTGTAAAAGTAGTAATGTGACTCCATTACCCATATCAACTGCCTTTGGATAAAATTCCCTTGCAAATGATTCATAATTAGTCAAATCTTTTGCAGTATAAATTCCAGATAAATAGTCTACAAGTCCTTTTCCAAATTTTTTTAGCATTTTATTTGCAGTCTTCTTTGCAGTTATAACTGGTTTCAGGATTGTTTCCATTGTTTAGAAACTTGTTTTCACATATTCCATTACCACATGATTCTAAGGCTGGTTTTTTTGCGCATAATCCAATATCCCCTAGTTCAAATCCTAAAAGTGTTTTAAAGCCAGAAATTGTCTGGTATTTTCTTGTAAGAGAACTGGTAAAATTATGTATGCAGGCATAACCTTCTGGGCAGGAATAATTTGAATTTCCATCGCATTGGCAAAAAGCATTTTGGCTGCAAACAATATCAAAATATGGTCCATTGCATAATTGCTGGTAAAATCCGCCGTTTGAAACACATTTATTTTTCTCAAGAGTTAAGTCATTAAAATTGCAAAAAAGTGTTTTTTTGCAAGAAACTGTAGAATCATATTTGCATTTGCAAATATCACAACCTAAAAGAAAAGTTTCTCCTGCATTATATTTCCCGTTTTCACAGGTTACATTGTTATTAAGAACAGCATATTTGCAATTATTTGAACAGTCTGAAAACCTAAAATCTATTTCACCACTGCATGACTTTTTATTTGAATCACATGAACTAGTGCATAATTTAGAGTCGCAGCTCTTTTTGTTTATTGTAAATGTTCTAAGGCAAATGCTTAAGCATTTTGACTTTTCCTTGCTATTTTGTAAATCACACTTGCTCTTGCATGAATTATATTCTTCCTTATGAACACTTAAACAATCATTACTAATATTCTTGCATTCATTTTTACAATTATTAAAATTATTAGTGCATAAAGCAGTTGCAGTCGACTTATTCAGTCTGCAGTCTTTTTTGCACTCACTAATAGAATTAGAACTTGATGCCAAAACAGATAGCATAATTACAGATACTATCAAAAAGCTGATTACAACCGCAAATATTCCTTTTTTCATAAAAACATGATAATAATCTGCTTTTAAACTATTATGATTATAGATACTATACTAAAGAATAATCTATTATCTATTAGTTATTTTATTTGTGCAAGTTCACTTTAGCTTATTACCACATTCAGGACAAAACTTCCAGGAATCATCAAGTATTTTTCCACATTGCGGGCATTTTGCAATTGGCTTTGTTTTATCAATTACTGCCTTGTATCCTGATTTTCCAGAAACAAGTTTTCCAAGTATGTTTTGCATTTGTGCAGAGTCTTGAAATTCCCTTAAGTCTAAACAGCTTCCACTCATGTTTTCACCTCGTTTTTAATTTATGAATAAATGAAAATCAAGGTTTAAAAATATTTTTATAAAAAACAATATAACAAAACGCCGCCACGGAGAATCGAACTCCGAAGACCAGTAAAGGTCACGGATTAGCAATCCGTTGCTCTACCATTGAGCGATGGCGGCTTAATTTTACTAGAAAAACAGGAGTTATAAAGTTAATTATTTACCTATATCTCAATATCTTCATTCATAGAAGGTACATAATTATCATACCCTAATTTGGATATTCTTTTGGAAAATGCCTTTATTTGAAGTGGCTCTCCATGGGTTATAAATACCTTTTTAGGTTTTGGAGAAAAATTCTTGAGCCAAAAAATAAGTTCCAAATAATCTGCATGTCCTGAAAATCCATCTATTGATTCTATTTTAGAACGAACATCCATTTCAACCCCTAGCAGTTTTATTCGCTTTTGACCTTGTTCAAGCCAATAACCCAGGGTTCCTTCTGCTTGAAATCCTACTAAAAGAAGAGTATTTTTCGGATTGTCTATACTATTCCTTATATGATGCTTTATTCTTCCAGCAGTGCACATTCCATTTCCAGCAATTATTATGCAAGGTCTTTTAATGCTGTTTAAAGCCTTGGATTCCTGAGTAGTTTTAATATGAACAAGACCTGGAAAATTAAAAGCATCTTTTCGGGTTTTAAGCACATTTAAAACTGACTTATTATAATACTCCTTATGGCGAGAAAAAACCTCTGTTGCTTTCATTGCCATTGGTGAATCAAGATAAACTTCAACTCGTGGAATTAACTTCATTTCCTGGAATTTTCCTATGCAGTATAATATATCCTGAGCTCTTTCAACTGCAAAAGAAGGTATCAATAATTTTCCTCCTTTGGTGTAAGATTCATTAATAACTCTTAAAAGTTCGCTTTCCCTTTCAGAAATTGGAGGGTGAAGTCTGTCTCCATAGGTTGATTCAATAAAAACATAGTCTGAGTTAGAAACAGGTTCAGTACTTTTTACAATTATTGACTCTTTTTGTCCTATATCTCCTGAAAAAGTAATAATCTTTTTTCTGCCAGAATCATTTACAATTAATTGAATAGAGCTCGCGCCTAGGATATGTCCTGCATTATAAAACTTAGCACTAATATTCTGAGTTATTTTAATCTCTTCGTCATAAGAAACAACTTTAAACAAGTTTATTGCAATCTTAACATCTGCTTCAGTATATAGCGGTTTTCCAGGTGGAAGTTTTTCTTTAGCTCTTCTTTTATTTTCATTTTCTGTATCTTTTTTTGCTATGTTTGCAGAGTCAATCATGATTATATGAGCAAGCTCTTTAGTTGCAGATGTTGCAAAGATTTTTCCTCTGAATCCTTCTTTTACAAGTTTGGGAATTCTTCCACAATGGTCAAGATGTGCATGAGTAAGAACAAGCGCACTATACTCTTTTAAATTAATGTTAAAACTTTCATAGTTAAGTCTTTCAATATCTTTTGAACCTTGAAACATTCCGCAGTCCACCAGTATTTTTTCATCGCCAACAGAAATGCTGTAGCATGAACCTGTAACTGTTTTTCCTGCACCCAAAATTTTTATTTTCATTATATGCTCTTTTTATCTCTAAACAAATATGATTTAACTTAAATAACTTTCTAGAACCTAAAACAAGTGATAAATAGTCTTATATATCAGTTTGCCTATTAATAATTATAATTAATGAGGGCACTTTATGAAAAATAGTCAAAAGGTTTCTATAACCAAAAACGGACCTTATCTTGTTTCTGGAAATATTCCTCTCTCAAAGGAAATATCTACTGTTGGCAAAAGTGGAGAGCCTGAAGAATGGAAAAAAGGAAAAGAATATCCTGCTCAAGAGTCTTATGCTTTATGTAGATGTGGTATGTCAAAAAACAAACCTTTTTGCGATGGTTCACATGTAAAAGTTAACTTTAATGGAAAAGAGATTGCAAGTAAAGAAGAATATCTAAATCAATGTGGAAAAATATCAGGTCCAGGAGTTAATCTTACTGATGCACAAGAACTTTGTTCTGCTGGAAGATTTTGCCATTTAGCTGGAGGAACTTGGAACAATGTTAAAAATTCAAATAATCTTAAGTCTAAAAAAATTGCAATACAAACAGCTTGCAATTGTCCTTCTGGAAGATTAATAGTTTGGGATAAGAAAACAAATAAACCTATTGAAATAAAATTTAAACCTTCTATAGGATTAATTGAAGATCCACAGGCAAAAGCAAGCGGGCCTATTTGGGTAAGAGGGAGAATTGAACTAGTATCTGCTGACGGTACTAGTTATGAAAAAAGAAATCGTATGACTCTTTGCAGGTGTGGAAACTCTCAAAATAAACCTTTTTGTGATGGCAGCCATATATCCTCTAGATTTAATGATGGCGATGAAATTTTAAAACAAAGTAGTTAATAACATACCTTTAAGTAGGGAAATAATTTGATTTAATCACTTAAAATGTCATTTAAAAATTTAAACTTAATACCTCCTCTTGAAAAGGCTATAGCAAAACAAGGTTATACTACTCCTACGCCTATTCAATTAAAATCTATTCCAGACCTGCTTGAAGGCAAGGATTTGATTGGTATTGCTCAAACAGGAACAGGAAAAACAGCAGCATTTGTATTGCCAATACTTCAAAGGATGAAGGAAAATTATCCCCGAGTTACAAAAACTCTTGTACTTGCACCAACAAGAGAACTTGCAGCACAAATTGGAGAAAGTTTTTCCAGTTATGGTGAGTTTTTAAACTTTAAACATGCAGTTATTTTTGGAGGAGTAAGTCAGGGGCCTCAAATAAATCAATTATCAAAAGGTGTGGATATTATTGTTGCAACACCTGGAAGACTGCTTGATTTAATGAATCAGGGAAAAATAAATCTAAAGGACATAGAATTTTTTGTTTTGGATGAAGCAGATAGGATGCTTGATATGGGGTTTATTCATGATATAAAAAAAATAATTTTAAGACTGCCACAAAAACGCCAATCACTTTTCTTTTCAGCGACAATGTCAAAAGAAGTAAACGAACTTGCAAAAAGACTTCTGAAGAGTCCAGTCCATGTAGAAGTTACAGCACAAGCTACTACTGTTGAAAAAATAAAACAATACATATTCTTTGTTGATCAGGATTCAAAAGCCAAGTTATTGCTTAATCTATTTAAGCAAAAACATTTAACAAAAGTATTGATATTTACAGGTATGAAACATCGCGCAAATAAGATTGCATTATTTCTTGAAGATAATAATATAAGAGCTGATGCTATCCATGGTAATAAAACGCAAAATGCAAGAACAAAAGCATTAAGTAATTTTAAGAGTGGAAGAATAAAAGTACTTGTTGCAACTGATATTGCTGCACGTGGAATAGACATAGATGATATTTCTCATGTTATAAATTTTGATTTGCCAAATGAACCTGAAAGTTATGTTCATAGGATTGGGAGAACTGCAAGAGCAGGTGAAGAAGGCACTTCCTACTCTTTTTGTGCAGCAGATGAAAAGGAATTTTTAAAGAATATTGAAAAATTAATACGTATGAAAATTGAAGTAATGGACCATGAATTTCATTCTGAAACTGCAAAAAATGCAGAAGGAGTCCCGCCAAGAAATAATCGTAATAGTCGGTCAAGTAGATTTAATAATAGGTCAAATAATCGCAGACTTGGAAATAGGCACCCGAACAGGTCAAGTAGTTATAGATCAGATTCCAGACCAAGAAGATCCAGTGGTTTTAACAATAGATCTGAGAGATCAAGTGATGATTCAGAAGAAAGACCCAATCGTTTTAATAGCAGGTCAGGAGATCATGATAGTCATAGAAAACCTAAAGTTAGAAGTTTTAATTCAAGGGGCAGTAGAAAATCAAATTTTAGAAGAAGATAAAATAAGAGTTCTTCAAAACAGATTATTATCTTTAGCAAATTTAATCTTTTCTTAAATGAACATCAAGTTGCTTGAATGGTATTTCTATTTTATTTTTTCTAAGAGCCTTGTATATTTTAGTATTTGCTTCATCAATAGCAGTCCATCTATCTTCAAAACTTTCAACATAAAAATAAGCTTTGAAATTAAGTGAAGATTCTGCCATTTCAATAAATCTTACAACAGGTGCAGGGTCTTTACATGCAAGTTTTATTGAATGTATTTCTTTTAAAATAATTTCTTTAACTTTTTCAATATCTGCACCATAAGCAACACCAAACCCAACTACTACTCTGGATTTAGGTTCAGGAAGTGCAATATTTTGTATGTTGCTTTCTGCAAGTTTGCCGTTTGGAACTATAACTAGTTCATTATCAAATGTAACTATTTTAGTGCTTCTAAGTCCTATAGAATGTATTTTTCCTTTAAGACTGTTATTATTATCCAAGTAAACTAAGTCGCCTACTCTGATTGAATCATCGAGTATCAAAGAGATTCCTGAAAATACATTGCTAAGAGTTGGTTGAAGTGCAAGAGATATTGCAATTCCAGCAATTCCAAGACCTGCAAGAATAGGAGTAACTTCAACCCCCCAAAGTGAAAGTATGTACAAAATAGTAATTATGATAATTATTGTCTTTAAAATTCCCCTAAGAACAGAAGATAAACTCTCGATAGTTTTTGCATTTGCTCTTTTTATTATTTTTTTCCATACATGAAATACAATTACTTCAAATATAATATAGATAATTACTGCAACAAGGATAATTAACAAAGAATATATGACCTTGGAAATGGGTTCAACCCAGGAAGAGTCAAGGCTAATTTCATTCAAAGCTACCCTGAGGCATATTAGTGTGACAAGCAATGTAATAGGCATAGAAGATTTTTTAATAAATATATCATCAACATCTGTTTTTGTTTTTTTAACTAATTTTAATATTGTTCTTTCAAGAATAAAAGCAACTACTCTAAGAATAATTAATAATCCTGCAAATATTGCAAGTGCCCTCAAGTAATCATTAGGAATATATTGCTCAAACATAATAACTCTTAAATTATTTTGCTTTTAAATTTTTTGTTTTAAAAAATATTTATAAAACTAGCTTAGGCTATATCTTAGATAATCAAATCCTGCAATTATTCCAATTATGCAAGTAGGAATAACTATATAGACTGCCCAAGTCACTTGAAGAATTACAGCACCGAGTGCAATGCTTTGTATAAATGTAGTAACTTTTCCAATATATCTTACCTGATAAGGATCTTTATTTCTAATAAGTGCAATTATAAATCCCGGAAGTCCAACTATTTCTCTTGAAACTGATAAAAACAATAATAAAAATACATTTGTTCTGGAAATCAAAAAAACATTTTCTGGAGAAATTTTACTATGTAATATTAAGTATATCATAAGTGAAAGAACAATTCCTCCTGTAAACACTCTGTCAATGACTTGGTCCATTCTTGCTCCAATCTGGGTTTTTTGATTTAGTTTTCTTGCAAAATATCCATCAAACCAGTCGCTAAGCGCAGCAATAGTAAATACAACTAAAATAGAAATCCTTGAATAATTCATAAATAGCATATAAATAAAAACAAATATAAGGACCAATCTTAAAAGAGTAATTGAATTAGGGACATTGAGCAAAATTTCATCTTTTATTTCTTTTTCTGCTTTTTTGATTTCTTGCTTTATTTTTTTTATTCCTTGTTTTGTTTTTCCCATATATTAACCTAAAAAAATTCTGTTTTTAATTCTTTCTATTCTGTCCTTGGTTGGTTTAACTATCTAGCGAGTCTAACTTAAGCTTCAGATTATAAAACAAAATAATTTAAATACCTTCTTTTCATTAATAATCTAGAAAAAAGAGTGTGAAATGGAAAAAAGCAAAAAACTTGTATTGTGGTTTAATGAACTTGGTATAGAAGATATTCCACTTGTGGGCGGAAAAAATGCTTCTCTTGGAGAAATGTACCAGGAGCTTGTAAAAAAAGGAGTGAATATTCCTAATGGTTTTGCAATTACTTCTACCGCATACAGATATTTTATTGAAAAAGCAGGGATAAAGACAAAGATTCAGGACATTCTTCATGGACTTGATACAACTGATATGAGAAATCTTTCAGATAAAGGTCATAAAGTTAGAGACACTATTTTGTCTGCAGATTTTCCAGAGGATTTAAAAAAAGAAATACTAACTGCTTATTCAAAATTATCTAAATCTTATGGAAGTGAAACTACTGATGTTGCAGTAAGAAGTTCAGCAACTGCAGAAGACTTGCCAGATGCAAGTTTTGCAGGACAGCAAGAGACTTTTTTAAATGTTAAAGGAGAACATACTCTAATTGAAAGTTGTAAAAAATGTTTTGCTTCATTATTCACAAATAGGGCAATTTCTTACAGGGAGGATAAGGGCTTTAATCACTTTGATATAGCATTATCAATTGGAGTCCAAAAAATGGTAAGGAGTGATTTAGCTTGTAGCGGAGTTATGTTTTCAATTGATACTGAGTCGGGACTTAAAGATGCAGTTTTTATAACAGGTTCATATGGACTAGGAGAAAATATTGTTCTTGGTGCAGTAAATCCAGATGAATATTATGTTCATAAACCGGCTTTAAAAAAAGGATTTAAACCAATAATCTCAAAAAAGATTGGTGAAAAATTAATCAAGATGGTTTATTCTAGTGAAGGAAATAAATCAACAAGAAATGTTCATGTTTCACCAGAAGACCAGAAGAAATTTGTTTTAACTGAAAGAGAAATTTTAATACTTGCAAAATGGGCTTGTATTATTGAAGACCATTACTCTGCTAAAAGGGGAAAATTTAAACCGATGGATATGGAGTGGGCAAAAGATGGAAAAAGTAATTCACTTTACATAGTTCAGGCAAGACCTGAAACAGTCCAAAGTCAAAAAGATAAAAATGTTCTAGAGGAATATGTATTAAAACAAAAAGGTAAAATAATCACAGAGGGCAGTAGTGTAGGCTCAAAGATTGGAGCTGGAAGAGCAAATGTGATAAAAGATGTTTCAGGAATTAACAATTTTAGAAAAGGTGAAATTCTTGTAACTGATATGACTGACCCTGATTGGGAGCCAATAATGAAAATTGCTTCAGCAATAGTTACAAACAGAGGCGGCAGAACTTGTCATGCTGCAATAATTTCAAGGGAACTTGGAATACCTTGTGTTGTTGGTACAAATAATGGAACTGAAAAAATAAAACCAAAGGAAAATATCACTGTTAGTTGTGCAGAAGGAGAAAGAGGTATTGTTTATGAAGGAATACTTAAATTCAATGTTGAGACTCATGATTTGAAAAATCTTCCAAAGACTAAAACAAAAGTTATGATGAATATAGGCTCTCCAGATCAAGCTTTTGAGCAAAGCTTTATTCCAAATGATGGAGTCGGTCTTGCAAGAGAGGAGTTTATTATTAATTCTTATATTAAGATACATCCAAATGCTCTTATTAATTATAAAAAGATTACAGATGTTCATTTAAAAAAACAAATCGATGAATTAACTTATGGATATGAAAATAAAGAACAATATTTTATTGATAAATTAGCACAAGGCATAGGAATGATTGCAGCTGCTTTTTATCCTAAAGATGTAATTGTAAGAACTAGTGACTTTAAGACAAATGAATATGCTAATTTGATTGGAGGAAAAGAATATGAACCTGTTGAAGATAATCCTATGATTGGTTGGAGAGGAGCTTCAAGATATTATAAAGAGGGCTATAAAGATGGATTTATTTTGGAATGCAAGGCGTTTAAAAAAGTCAGAGATGAGTTTGGACTTACAAATGTTAAGATTATGATTCCTTTTTGCAGAACTGTTGATGAAGGAAAAAAAGTTATCGAAATAATGAATAAACAGGGTTTAAAGCAAGGAAAAAATAATCTTCAAATTTATGTTATGTGCGAGATTCCTTCAAATGTAATACTTGCAGACCAGTTTTCAAAAATATTTGACGGATTTAGTATAGGAAGTAATGATTTAACTCAGTTAACACTTGGACTTGATAGAGACTCTTCTATTGTAAGCGATATTTATGATGAAAGAAATGAAGCAGTTAAAAGATTGATAAGGGATGTGATAGGTAAGGCAAAAAAATATAATAGGAAAATTGGAATCTGTGGCCAGGCTCCAAGTGATTTCCCTGACTTTGCACAATTCCTGGTTGAATGTGGAATTGATAGTATTTCACTTAATCCAGATACAGTTTTAAAAACAAGGCTCAAAATTGCAGAACAAGAGCAAAAACTTAAGTCTAGAAAATAATTTTTACTTGAAAAACTGTTTGTCTTTTACTACTTTTTTCCAACACCTTCTCGAATATTTACTATAAAGTATATCTCAGAATATTTATATCAAAAAACTAAATTGTTTTTAAAGATATTATTACTCCAAAATTATAATAAAGACTAACTGTAAGGAGGTAAAAATGAAAAAAGAAGTATATTTCGCATTCGTATTTATGTTAATAGCTTTGCTTACTTTAAGTTTGCTTGCAGCACAAGACATAAGGCCTGCAAATCAAAGAGAAGATAAAGGAACAGATGTTCAGATTAGGCCTGCTAATCAACTAGACCTTCCATCAAATGGAAATGGTGGTTATGTACCTACTCAAGGTTCTTCATATAGTTCAGGTTATACTGCACAATTAAATTCAGAAATGAATTCTACTGCTAAAATTAATTCAACTAATTTAACTAATATGACTTCTAATGCAACAGGAACTGCTAAGTTTGTTGTAGACAAGGCATCAAATACTTTAAGTTATGATGTTGAGTACAAGGACCTAAGTTCAAATGAAACAGGAACAACAATCAATATGCAGGGCTTAAATCAAAATGCAATAGAGTTATTATTCCTTCCAATAGGAATGCATAAAGTTGGAGTTGTTAAGTATGTTGATGCAATAGAAGAATATTTGCTAAACGGACAGACTTACATAAACATAAAATCCCTTTTGTTTCCAAATGGAGAACTAAGAGGACAGATAACACCTGCTTAATTTTTTTAATTTTTTGAGTGTTTATTTTTTATTTATTCTAATTAGAATTTTATTTGTAAATTAAGAAAAATTATCTTAATTTTCCAACAACCCAAGAGATATCATGCCCGAAAAATCCAAATGAATTTGAAAGTGCATAATCAACTTTTTCTTCTCTTGTACCCTCTATAACATAATCTAAATCACATGGCTGAAAATTTGTTATGTCTGCGTGATATTTAGCATTATTATCTGGATTTTCACAGTTTTTAGTAGTGTGAATCTTTCCATTTCTAACTGTTTCAAGAGCAACAATAAGTTCAATTGCTCCAGCAGCACTAAGTGTGTGTCCAATCATTGATTTAGATGAACTTACTGGAATTTGGTAAGCCTTGTCTCCAAAAACCTTTTTTATTCCAAAGCATTCAATTCCATCTCCTCCTGGAGTTGAAGTTCCATGAGCATTAATATACTTGATTTGTTCTTTGTTAATTCCAGCTCTTTTTATTGCAGTCTCCATAGCCATTGTTATATATTTTGCGTCTGCTCTAGGATTTGTTGGGTGAGATGCATCTGTAAATGCACCATATCCAAATAATTCTCCAAGAATATTTGCTCCTCTTTTTTTTGCATGTTCAAGTTCTTCAAGTACAACCATTCCTGCTCCTTCACCAATAACAAATCCATCTCTGTCTCTATCAAATGGTCTTGATGCCTTGGATGGGTCATTGTTTCTTTCAGATAATGCTCTTGCTTGTCCAAAACTAGCATAAATCATAGGAGAAGCCGATTCAACAGTTCCTCCCCCCAGCATAATATCAGAGTCTTCCATTAATATTGCCATATATGCATCTTTAATTGCGTCTGCTCCTGATGCACATGCACTAGAAACAGATTTGCTTTGTCCATGAAGTCCAAACTGGCTTGCAACAAAACCAGCTGCAGCATCTGGAATTGTTTTAATTGAAACCAAAGGACTTACTCTTCCAATTCCTTTTTGAGTTTGTATTTCTTTTTGTTTTTCAAGTTCAATAATCCCGCATAAACCTTGTCCAACAATAACTCCTGTATTTTCACGAGCTAAGTCTCCACCATCTAAAAATCCAGATTCTGTTATTGCCTGATAAGCAGCTTCTAGTGTATATTGGACAAACGGACTTAATTCTCTTAAGTCTTTTTCTCTAATTCCAAATTTTGCAAAGTCCAATTTAAAATCATCAAATAAAGAACCTACCTGACTTCTGTATCCACTAAGCCATGGAAATCTTAATGCAACATTTTCAATAGAACCTCTTCCATTATACAAATTATCCATCATAGAATCCACATTATTTGCATTAGGCAAAACAACTCCTCTTCCAGTGATTACAACTCTTCGTCTTTCCATGTTTAAAATTCAAAAATTAAGTTTATAATAATTATTGTTTGTTAATCACTTCTTTTGTTTTCAGCATATTCTTGATTCAAACTTTCAAAAACTTCTTTAACTGAAACTATTTCCTCGCATCTCCATGCATTTGCACCTGCAAAAACATATCCATTATCAAACTTTCCTTGCTGAGACTCAACAAGCGCCCTTGCAATGCAATAAGGAGATTCATCTGGCTTGCAGGTTTTAAGGCAGTGATAAGGACAATGAATAGGAGTTTTTTCTCCTGCTTCAGCAGCTCTTAAGAATGGATTTGTTATTGCTCTTCCAGGCATTCCAACTGGGCTGTTAATAATTCTTAAGTCTTCAGGTTTACAATCAAGATAAGCTTGTTTAAATCGAATATCTGCATCACATTCATGCGTTGTAACAAACCTTGTTGCCATTTGAACTCCTGCTGCTCCAAGTTCATTAAATTTTTTAATATCTCCTCCATAAAATATTCCTCCAGCAGCAATAACTGGAATATTTCCATAAGGTTTTTCTCCATTAGTTGGATTGAGTATTTCTACTACTTCTTTAACTATTTGCTCAAGTCCATGTGCTACAAATTCAGGGTTGTCTAGTTCTGCTCGGCAGTATCCTAAATGTCCTCCTGCTTTTGGGCCCTCAATAACAATTGCATCAGGCAAATGACCTAGATTTCCCCATGCTTTGCAAATCATTTTAACAAGTCTTCCAGAAGAAACTATTGGAACTAATTTTATATCTTTTCCATTTAAGTAACTAGGTAGGTCTCTTGGAATTCCAGCACCTGAAATAATAATATCAATATTTTCTTCAACAGCAGTTTGAACAAGTCCTGAATAATCAGAAAGAGCATGCATTATATTTACTCCAAGAATACCATTAGTAAGACTTCTTGCATTTCTTATTTGGTCTCTTAGTGCATATTGATTTGCTTTAGTATAAAGTTCACCAAGTATAGATTTTCTTTCTTCAATATTAGTTGCATTTGTTAGCCTACCTCTATTCTTTCTTTTTTCTTCTTCAAAATGTCCATTTAAAACCCCTAGTCCAACACTTGCAATCATAGGAATACCTCCTTCATTTGAAACGCTGGAAGCAATTCTAGATTGAGTAACTCCTACTCCCATTCCTCCAAGAACAAGTGACCCTTCAAGAAATCTACCAGTTCCATTTCCTATTTTTACTCTAGGTATATTATTATAACCACTCATAAAAAACAGAGTCAAAATTAGCTTTTAAAGATTTATATGTCAGATTTATAGTAAGTAAAAATAAAGATGTCTTCATATTCAAATTCTGCTTTATAATATAAAAATAGCGGGCGAGCATATTCAAATTGACTTATATTTCTAAAATAACCATTTGGATGTACGAGTAAGGATTTCCGAAAGTTCGTAAGAACTTGAGGGGACTGAAAATTTATAAAAATTTTCAGGATGTTCAAATTCTGTCAAAATATATAATATAAAAATAGCGGGGGCAGGATTTGAACCGTGCGACTTCCGGGTTATGGGCCCGGCGAGAACTCCAGGCTTCTCTACCCCGCTGTTATTATATAAAAACAGAGTAAAAACCCTTATAAAGTTAACTACTCAAAAGAATAATCTTGATGAGAATCAAATAGCTCTGCTCATTCTAAATTTATTATCAATTCTATACTGTGCAAATACTTTAGGATCGAAAGCTAAACTTTCAGATAATTGTCCAGATACATAATCAAGAAGAGTTCTTCTTCTTTCTTCAATAGGCAAGGCTGCATATTCAGCTTCTCTTGAAAAATCTACCATAAATTGGTTTATTGAATCAATTAGTCTATCATGTATTGTGAGTATTTCAGGGAACCTGCCAACAGACTGAGGGATATCTGCACGATCAAGATACAAGTTAAGTCCAGTCATACTAATTCCATTTGCTCGAAGTCTGTCAAGAAAAGCATCTTCCCTTGGAGATTTATCTTTAAGCTTATAGCTAATATCAGATATGTGATAACCTACCCTTCTTAAACCAAGTTCTAAAATTTTCATTTTTTTATTGCATATTTTTTGGTTTATAAATCTTTTTGATACATATTTATAAACTCACTCAAAAATTTAAGGAAATAGCAGTTAAGACATACAAATTCTTAAAAACAATTCTCTTATAATCTAATTAATGAGATTTGATTATACTCTTTATTCTGAGGCACAGGAAAAATTAAAAAAAAGTGGTCTTTTGGATAAAATAAAAGCAGTTAAAAAAACTGAAAATGGACTTCCTTATGTTGGCGGATATACTAGCAAAGAAGAAGTTATCGGAGCTATAAAAGAAATGGATAATGAAGGTTTTTTTAAGGCCCTTTGTGAAGAAAAAAGAAAGCCTTTTCAGCAAAGTTTAACAAGGGCATTTTCAGATTTTGATAAGAATGCCTGGAGAGTTGAAAGAAATGGAACTATTATAGAAAGTCCAGCAGAATGTGAAGACTATTATTTAATGACTGGTTGGCTTGCTTCACAAGTACTAAAACCTACTGAGCTTTGGGATTATTCCAGATTTGGGTTTTCTTCTATTAATGACTTTGTTGGGAGCTTTGGAGCAGCAATCTGGAATGAGAGTCATATGGATTTTAGACCTGGATATACATGGGTTTCTTCACATAATAATAGAACCTTTGAAAGCAGTATAACAGGAGACATGAATTTGGATTTAAGGATTTATAGAACAGATATAACTTCTGATAAGACTTTTGACCCTTCAGGAGCACAAGTATCTTACAGGCCTGAATTTGATGAAGACAGGACTGCAGTTTGTGCATATCACTCAACAGAAAGCAGTTTATTTGCTGGACTCTTAAAATATGTTGACCAATTAAATCTTAAATCTGAAATGCTTGAAAATAAAGCACAGGCACTTATTGATTATACAAAATCTTTAGGTCATACAATTGGAGCTGCAACAGAATGTTTAGGACTTAGTGGGGGCATTGGAGAAAGTCCAAGATTTTTACTATCGCAGTTTATCTATCCTCTGCCCAAACTAGATGAAAATATGGCTACAGACCATCCTTCTTTTTATAATCTTAGTATACAATCACATGGCAGTTATGGCATGTATATAGGGCCTTCTAACGAATTAATATTTGCACATAATAATAGAACAAATAAAATAAAACCTGCTGTAATTTTTTATCCAGAGGAAGTTGACCATTTGCTAAAAGGAGTCTGTTATCAATGTGCAAAAGGACTTGGAAGAACAATTCCAAGGCTGCCTCTTTTAATGCTTGAATATAAATATTCTCAGCAATTTGAAAAAGATCAGGCTGAATTTAAATCTTTTTAGTATAATTTTATAAAGTTAAATTAATAATTATCTCAATGGTAAAAGTGCTTGGAATTGATGAAGCAGGAAGAGGTCCTGTAATTGGACCGTTAATGATTGCAGGAGCAATGATTGAAGAAGGCGATGAAAAACTCCTTGGAGAAGTAAAAGATTCAAAACTTTTAACTCAGAAAAAAAGAGTGGAACTCTGGGAATCAATCACAGGTATTGCAAAATATAAAGTAATTGAAGTCTCACCTCAGGAAATAGATGCAGCAGTAGAATCAGTTGGTAATGACATGAATTTAAACTGGCTTGAAGCAAAGCATCAGGCAGAAATTATTAATTACTTTAATCCTGATGTTGTGATAATTGATTGTCCTCATCCAATTCCTAAGAAATATGAAGATCATATAAAACAATTAGTAAATAAAAAAGACATAAAATATATAGTTGAACATAAAGCTGATTTTAACTATAAAGTTTGTTCTGCAGCATCAATTCTAGCAAAAGTAAGAAGAGAAGAAGAAATGGATAAGATTAAAGAAAAATATGGTAATACTGGTCCAGGTTATCCTGCAAACGCAGTTACTCAAAATTTCTTAAAGGAAAATTGGAATAAGTATCCAGAAATATTTAGACATTCTTGGTCAACATATAAAAAAGTTGCAATAGCAAATAATAAAGATCAGAAAAAGTTGTTTTAAAGAAATAATTAATTTCACCTCTTATTCTAATACTTTTTATCTTTACTACAATTTGCAATACTAAATACTGCTCCTGTTGCAGCAACTAATAAATCTAAAGTATACCGAACATGATTATAATTTCTTTGTTTATCATTTTCGCTAGGTCCTTTTAGATTATATTTTTCACAATGCTTATCCAATTGTTCTAAATTATACCTTGCAAGAGCTTGAGAGCATCCTGTAACTTCTGTAATTGCAGGTGCTCCTAGTGTTGCTGAAGCAATTACTAAATATTTTATTAGAGTTTTCATCTTATTATTTTTTAAAATACTTTGAAGCAATTCCTGCCCCAATAAATAGTCCTGCTCCAACAGCTAAAACATCTGCAAGATATCTTGCAGAATCATACGCTACACCTTTGTAGTGTTCTCTCATCTCTTCAGGATATCTATTTCTTATTGCTTCATTCTGCTTGACAGCATCAACAGCAAGATTGTTTGAGCATCCAGATATTTCTGAAATTATTGGAGCTCCAATTGTGGCTGCAGCTATTGTTGTATAATATGCTATTCTTTTTATTGAGTTTGTCATTTTTATTTCCTCCTGTAAATTTAGTTAATTATCTTAATATTATTAAATAGATAAAACTTTTTAGTTTTATTTTTGTCAAAACAATAATATTTAAATACTATTTATTATTAAGTTAAATATAAACCTATGCCAAAAAAATCTAGTATAATTGATGAAAAAGATAGAAAAATATTAGCAGAACTTGATAAAAATGCAAGACAAACAGATTCTGAAATAGCAAAAAAAGTAGGAGTCTCAAAACAAGTTGCGAATTATAGAATACAAAAACTCATTGAAACTGGTGTTATAACTAATTTTTATACCATTGTAAATGTTGGTAATCTTGGACTTAATTCTTATTATATATTTTTACAATTAGAAAGTATAAATAAAGATGAGGAAAGAAAATTACTAGGAAAAATAAAGGACCTAGATTTTGTTGGATGGCTCATATCTGGAATGGGTAGATGGGACGCAGTAATTCTAATCAATTCAGAATCTGTTGGAAGTTTTGAAAGATATCTTAATCAAGTGATTAGTATCTGTGGAAAACACTTACACGAGTATGTTTTTACCAATCTTGTAGAGGCAGAGCATATAAGTTATAAATTTCTAAATAGTAATCATCAATCCTATAATATTAGCCAAAGTGAAAGAAAAGAGACTATCAAGTTTGATAAAACCGATGCAAGTATCTTAAAAACAATCTCTCAAAATGCTAGATTACCCTTGACAGAGATTTCAGACAAAACTAAAATTCCATTACATGTTGTAAACTATCATCTAAAAACCTTAATAAAAAACAAAATAATAGAAGGTTTTAAACCAAAAATTAATGTGAATAAACTAGGAAATCAATGGCATTTATTGTTGATTCAGTTTCAAAATGTTAATGAGAAAAGAAAAAAAGAGTTTATTGAATTTTGTAAGCACCATAATAAAGTCTATTATGTCACAAATACTATTGGAGACTATAATCTAATGCTCGATATCATTGTTAATAGTGTGGAGGAGTTTAAAGAGGTTTTATTTGACTTAAAAGATAAGTTTTCAGATATAATCCGGTTATATGAATCAATGATAATCTTTGAAGAGTATAAAATTAGTTATCTTCCAGAATTATAATTCTAAAGGCCCTGATTTCTTCCTTTCTTTGTTATTTTCTTCATAACAAATTCCCTTATATGTTCTGCTTCTTGTATTGGAACTGCAGGAATATAACCCTCTATGTTAATGCCACCTTTAGGTGAATATGAAAGACCTGCTGTCTGTATGTTCACAGTTGAAAATCCACAGATTCTGGCAATTATTCCTCTTGTTATATCTACATTTTGAACTCTTTCATAAGGTATATTTGAATATTTTTTCCAGATAATTCCTCTTTCAATTCTTAATTGCTCTTCTGTAAATTCATAGAACCATCTATTATAAGCCATTCTTGCATATATTTCTCCAATTATTATTGCAATGATAATATAAAATACAATAAAAGAAACAATTCCTAGAATTACAGTATTAACAGAACTTGTATCAAACAATTCATTTGAAGCACCAACAAAAGCAAAACCAAGTATCCATCCAAAAAAAAGACCTACAAATAACATTGTAGCATAAACTCCAAATCTAAATTGCCATTTTACACCTACATGTAGTTGTTTCTTCATACCACTTACAAGTAAATACCATTTAAAAACTTTACTAAAAATCTCAATTATAGAACTAAGATTGACTTAAATATTTGATAATAATACTTAAAAACACCTATTCGTTGGTTAATAATATAAAAAAGGAGAGTTATATGACCTACCTAAAAAATCAGATATTTTTAGAGTATCTCATTTTAAACTATAAATTCAAAAAATGACATACATAAAAAAATTATCCATTAAAGGATTTAAATCTTTTGCAAGAGAAACAGAAATAAACATGGACAGGCATATGAACTGCATTGTAGGTCCAAATGGTTCTGGAAAATCCAATGTTACAGATGCACTTTGTTTTGTTTTAGGAAGACTTTCTATTAAAAGCATGAGGGCTGCAAAAGCTTCTCATTTGATTTTTTCAGGAAATAAGGATTATAAAGGTGCAAATGAAGCATATGTAGAGATTATTTTTGATAATTCTGAAAAAACCTTTGCCTTGGAAAGTAATGAAATAATAATCAGGAGAATTGTTAAAAAAAATGGTCAGAGCATCTATAGGATAAACAATGAAACAAAAACAAGGCAGGAAGTTTTAGAACTTTTAGGTCAGGCAGGAATTGACCCTCATGGTTTTAACATTATTCTTCAGGGAGAAATTGAAAAATTTGTTAAAATGCCTGCTGAAGACAGAAGAAAAGTAGTAGAGGAAGTAGCCGGCATTTCAATTTATGAAATGAGAAAGGAAAAGTCCTTAAAAGAACTCGAAAAAACAGAGGAAAAAATAAAACAGATTAATGCTATTTTAAGAGAACGTACAAATTATTTAAGAAATTTGGAAAATGAAAGAGAAGAAGCCTTAAGATTTAAAAAACTAGAAGAAACAAAAAAAAGATGCAAGGCTTCAATAGTCAATAAATATCTTCAGGAAAAAGATAGTGAGTTAAAAGAAAATACTAATCAAATTGAGACTAAAAATAAAGAAATAAAAAAAAGAGAAGAGCAAATAATAAAAGTCCAAAACGAAATCAGCATTTTAAATGATAAAATAAATAATATTTCCCAGACAATTCAAAAGTCTTCCGGATTTGAGCAGGATACTCTTCTAACTGAGATTTCAGGTCTAAAACAAAAGATAGCTGGAATGGTAGCAAGAAAAGAGAATTTTGAAAACCAGTTACTCGAGCTTGAAAGAAGAAAAGCTGCACTAGAGCAGTCAATAAAAACCTCTGAAGGAGAAATCGAGTTAATGTCCCAGGAAAGAGGAAAAAATACAAAAAAAGAACTGGATGCAAAAAAAGCAAAGCTTGAAGAATATGAAGAAATAAAAAGGCAGTATTATCTCTTGAAATCAAATCTTTCTTCAATAGAGTCTCAAATAAATGACAAAGGCAGACAAATTCAAAGATTAAAAAACGAGTCTAACTTCATACTCAATCAGATTGAACAAATAGAAAAAGAAATCAAAATAAAAGACAATATTGAAGACTCAACCAATCGCTTGATTCAATTAAAACATTCTATTGAAACAAATAAAGAACTTGTCTCAGGTATTGAACTTGAAATAATAGAAACTGAAAAGACAGGTGCAATTCAACATCAGATAATAAATGAGGCAGAAAAAATAAAGTCACAAGTTTCAAAACTAGACATTTGTCCACTGTGCAAGACCAAAATGACTCAAGAACATATAACAGAAGTTATAAACAAGTCTGATGCTGATATTAACAGTTCAAAGGAAATAATTCTTAGTTCAGAATCTAAAATAAACGAATTAAAATTAAAATTAAAAGAGCTAAAAGAATCTGTTGCAAGAGAATCTCTTGAAACAAACCAAAGAAATCTTGATTTGGTAAAGCTTCAGACAATTAATGATAAAAAGCAACAATTAAGTAGAGATTCTGAACAGGTAAAACTCTTTGAAGATGAACTTAAAAACCTGGAAATAAAAAAGAAAGGTTTGGAAAGTAAGTTTGCAACAATTAAGATGAGTGAAGAAGGATATGAAACCTTAAAGCTTGAAGTAAATGAACTTCAAAGAACAGAAGAAAGAAACCTTGGAACTGAAATTACTACAAAACAAAGAGAACTTGAGAGAATAAGAGTGGTTATCAAACAGAATTTAAGGGATCACGAGGATATTACAGAGCAATTAAAGACAATTAATGAAGACCTTGGAAAAAATAAAGAAATAGTTAAAGAAAAAGAAGAACAAGCAGAAATTCTTAAGAGAAAATATCAAAAAATGTTTGAGCAGAAAAATGAAATTCAGGATAAAGTCAGGATGTTTGAGTCTGATATGATGCACAAGCAAAATGAAAAAAGAATGCTTGAAAATGAGAACAACAATTTGATGATAACAAAAGCCCAGATAAGTGCAAGAAAAGAAACCTTGTCTCAAGAATTAGTGGAATTTGGAGAAGTTGAGTTTATTTCTCTTTCACTAGAAAAATTAAGAGAAAAATTATCTGAAACCGAAAGTATTTTGTCAAGAATTGGAAATGTTAATTTAAGGGCGCTTGAAGTCTATGACAGTATAAAAGAAGAATATGACAAAATAAAGGAAAAAGTAGACCAGTTAGGAAAGGAAAAAGAAGAGATTCTAAATGTAATTGCCCAGATAGATAAAAAGAAAAAGAAAGCATTCCTCGAAACTTTAGAAAAGATAAATGAATTATTTTCTAGAAATTTCTCACAACTAAGTGTAAAAGGAATAGTTACTTTGGAAGCAGAAGACAAAAAAGAAGTTTTCAATGGAGGGCTTAATATTATAGTAAAAGTAGGGGCTGGTAAATATTTTGATATTACTTCTCTTTCAGGAGGAGAACAAACTCTTGTTGCTCTTTCACTTATTTTTGCAATCCAGGAGTTTAGGCCATATTCTTTTTATATTTTCGATGAGATTGATGCTGCACTTGACAGAAGAAATTCAGAAAAACTTGCTTATCTTTTAAAAAAACACATGAAAAATGGTCAGTATATTATAATTACTCACAATGATTCAATAATTTCAGAATCCTCTACTATTATCTATGGAATAAGTATGCAAGAAGGTATTTCTAAGGTGCTAAGTTTGGAAGTATAAACAAGGCACTGCCTGAAGTTTTGCGGGATTTATAAATTAACATTTTTTTCAAAATTCACTTCCGAATAGAATGCAAAATCATCTGGCCGGAATCATTCGATTCCAGACAAAGTCCTAAACAAGAAAGATTTAAAACTTATAAATTGTTATCGATTCTATGAAAAGAGGAAAAAAAGCTCAAATAGCTGTTTTTATAATTTTAGGAGTTATGCTAATTGCCGGAGGTCTAACTTATTATGTTTCAAGATCAAGTTCAAATGATTCTTCAAAAGAAGATATTAATCCAAAACTGGTTCCAGTATATTCTTTTGTAGAAGACTGTATAAAACAAATAGGGGAAAATGCAGTTTATGAACTTTCTAAAAAAGGAGGATATTATAAAATACCTAAACTAAATACTAATAATCTCCCTTATTATTTTTATGAGAATAAGTCTTACATTCCTTCTAAAAAAGATATTGAAATTCAGCTTTCTCTTTATATTGATGAAAACTTAAAAAAATGCCTGAACAATTTTGAAAATTTAGAATCTTTTAATATAACGGGTAAGAAGATAAAAACAACTTCAAAAATTCAGGACAATAGCATTTTATTCAGCGTCAAATACCCTTTGAGTATAACTAAAGAAAGCAAAACTTATTATGTTGAAAATTTTCAAGCAGAAATTGCTTCAAGATTTCCTATTATCTACTTTTCTGTGTCAGAGCTTATGACTCAGCAATTAAATCATACAAAATCTGTCTGTCTTACTTGTATAAATGATATTGCAAAGAAAAACGATTTTTATTTTGAAATTAATTATCCAGACAAACAAACTATAGTTTTTATAATCCTAGATAACAGGACAAAAATAAATAACAATACTCTGGTTTACCAGTTCGCCTATGACATCAAATAAATTTATTTTTACATTAGTTGCATTATCTATCCTGGCTTTGTTTATATTTGCGATATTTGTTTCAGCGTCTTCTTCATCTAATCTAAATACAAAAAGTCTTGATGAAAAAAAAGAAACAATTGTTGTTGGAGATAAACAGCCCTTTGATGAACAGGATTTATTTCCTTCTTCTAAAGGCGTAGATTCTGCGATAAAACAGAAAACTGAAATATCCTTGGAAAATGCAATAATAACAAAGCAGAATGGAGAAATAAAAATAACTACAAAAAAAGATTTTAACATGGGAGGCAAGATAAAATATTCAGACGATAACGGTAATCCTAAAACAACTGACCAGCCTAAATATAATTTTAAGGAAATAGAACCAGGTGGAACTTTAACTTTCAATGAAAATGGAGAACTAATTGAGGCAAAATTTAAAGTTAAGGGAAAATACGATTTTAATTCAGAAATAAAAAAAAGTTCTGAGGGAATTAAAGATTTAGGAAAACCCAAAGATTCTGGAATCCAGGTTTGCAGTGCTACTCAATGTAATTCAGAGTCAAAACAATTAGCAGGAAATAATATTGCAAATAATCCATTTGCCGTGGCTGAAGCTCCCGGGGAACTTGCTCCGTTTAGAGATGACAATATTAATTATGTTCCTTATCAAATGTATAACAATGAATTTCAAATATCAAAAGGTTCTGAAGTAGATTTTAAAGGTTCACAAGTAACAATTAAACCTGTAGAGGGGTCAAGTATTTATTTTCCCTTTGAAACAGGTCATAGTGAGTCTGTAGTGGACTTAAGTGTTAAATACACTCCAAGTGGATATTTTGAACTGGCAAATTCCGGAATAACCTTTAGTGGAGAAGCTCTTTATTATGAGTCTAAGAATCCTGTAAGTGGAGCAGAAGAAGTATCTTTTCAGGGAAAAGCAAAGATAAATGGTATTGATTTAGAATCTCAAAACCTATTTTTAAGATTTTCAAGTCCCTCAATTGTTTCACCCGAGGGGGGTGTAGAATCCCCTGTTCTTGCAGGAGATACTTTATTTTTTGGAGATAGTGCAACTGGAAAAGATTCAAGTGGAAAAGAAACTTATATTCCATTTAGTGAAATTGATTTTAATCTAGCTCCTTCATCAAAGGTTAATTTAAAATTTAATCCAGGAAACCCTGTTTTTGAAATGCCTAAAGAATCAAATTATAACCTGGCCGTAGAATACAAACCTTCTGGAAAAGTAGACAATTCTTTTCCAAGTACAAGAGCTCTTGCTTTTACAGGCGGTACATATTTATACGATAGTTTAGGCTCAGACCCTTCAATATCTTTTGATCCTCGGTCTGAAATAACCATTAAAAACGGAGATAATTCTTATTCTGCTAAATTAAAAAGTCCAGGAGAAATGGAACTTTATGAAAATCCAAATTCTGAGTCTTCAACTGGCAAGTCTTATTCATTCTATCCTATTAAAACAATCTCTGCTGCAGAAAAGCGTATAGAATATCTAGATGGGAGTAAAACAATGATTTCAAGCGGAACAAGATTTCACTATCTGGAAAATAAAGAAAATGTAAGGGTAATTTCAACAAAAGGAGAAACTGTACCTAATCTAGATAAGTTTATTGGGCCCCCTGTTTTAAATGGGGGAAAATCTATTCATGAAGGTCTAGATAATGGAGAAGCCCCTCAGGCATGTCCAGTAGGACGTCCTTGTTAATAATTTTAGAATTTATAACTCTATTTAATTTCTTATATTCAATTCCAGAGTGAGATGTCTTTTCAAGCTCATAATAGCCTCATAGCAAGGTCTTTTCTTGCATGTGCTTCCTTTCCTCAGCTCGGGCAGTTTTATAGCATCCTAATTGAAATTATATCTTTAAGAATTAAATAGATTATCTAAAAAAATTTGTTTATCACACTCTTAATTTTAAGAAGAAAAAGAAAAACAAGATATAAAAAAAAGAAAAAAATAAAAATTAGTAGTAACTTGTTTCTCCGAATTCTTCAGTTTCTGCTGGTCTTTTAGTCAATAGTACTATTAGAACTATTAAAAGTACCACGAAAATAATCACAAGTATAACAGTTAATATCAATACAGTATCGCTTCCAGTCTTTACTATAGGTGTTGATGTACTTGCTTTTTCCACATTCAATGTGAAATCAGCTTTTCTCTCAAGACCTGATTCTGTATTCACGTTCACAGTTACAACATGTGTACCTTCTGTAGCGCTTTCTGTAGCTTTTACTTTAACTTGTACAGTTCTGCTTGAATCAGCAGCTACTGTAACAACGGGTTCTGAAACATCGATTATTAATCCTGTTGACTGACTTGGTGTTAACGAATAAACAACCATTCTATCATTTGGATTAACTAAAACAACATCGAATGTTGTTTCTTCGCCAACTGAAACTGTTCTAGATGTGCTAGCAGATAAAATACCTGAACTAACTCCTTCTACAACCAATTTCTGTTTTGCAACAACACTTGTATCATAGTTATATGCTTCTACTTGTATGTTGTAAGTTCCTGGAACAGCGTTTCTAGGTAATGACAAATACATAACTTTGTTGTTTGTATCTCTTATGTCATCATATGACTCTTCATATTCTGTGCTATACTTTGGAGATAAATCTCCAAAATAAACAGTCCTTTCAACGCCTAATTCTGGGATTGAAGCCTTAACATATGTATTGTCAAGTCTTGAATTGCCGTTGTTCTCAAGAACAACGTCAAGGGCGATTGTGTTTCCAGCAACAGCTTTGTTAGGTGCATCAATAGACAAGATGTTTAAACTGTAAAGATCTTTCTGCATTTCAATTGCATAATCTTCCTCTACATCATCTTCATCCTTTGCTGTTATCCTAACATTCAGATTTAGTTGTTCTGTAAGTTCATCAAGATCCATACCTGAAGGAAGTTTTAGAGCAAATCTTTTTACGTATTTGCTTCCATTAACGATTAAGAATCTTGGTGTAGATTCATAAACGTCTTCTTTGTACCCTTCAATAGATACTCTAACCCTTACATCTTCAACATCTCTGTTTGCTGTAAATTCAACTTCTACTGGAACAGTATCAGATACTTCTCCAGCAACAATAGTTGAACCCTCGTTATCGTAAGCAATACCGTTAACTCTCACTTCTGAGATGCTAACCATATTACTTGCCATAACTGTAGTTAAAACGAAAGCTATAGCTAATAATGCTATAAAAGAAACCAATATTGCTTTGTTTTTCATCTTAGGCTTTTGTGTAAATTTAGTTAATATTATCATCGTAAAATACTTTATAAACATTTCGGTATTGTAGTAACTAAGTAATAAGTACAAAAAGCAAAAAGCTTATATAGTATACCGAGGTATACTTTGGAATGGAAAACGTAACCACTATAAAGATATCGACGGAAACAAGGCAAAGACTTGGAAAGCTAAAAGAATATGAAAGAGAGAGCTTTAATGATGTTTTAAACAAGGTTTTTTACATATTAAACACTTGTAAGAAAAGTCCTGAGAAAGCCCAAAGGATACTAATCAACATTGATCGTAGAATAAAAAGGGGACAAATAATAAAAAAGAAAATGAAAGCAGTAGCCTAATTGCATAAATTTAAACTGAGAAAATTTTTATTTTTTATTATAAATCTTAAGTCCTTCAACTGAATCTTGAATCATATCAGGGCTTTCATTAATTATGACTATTTTTTTGTCTTTGGGTAAACTAGATATTAATTCTTTTAATTTTTCTTTAGGAGTCTTGATATGTTTTCGCTCACCTTTTTCATTATACTCAATACCTGAGAAATGGCAGTGCCATTCATTATGCTGCCCAAACAGTTTGTTTATTTTTTTATAATCCACTTCTTTATCCCTTGCAAGGATATGTGCAAAATCAATACAAAAAGAGCATCCAGTGTCTTGCACAAGTCCTGATATTTCCTCAATAGAGCCAAAAACATTGATTTTCCCCATTGTTTCAGGAGCAATTTTAATCTTCCACCTATTCTGCCTTATTTCTTTCATAATATCATTAATCTCCCTCTTTATGTTTTCATAGGTTTTCTCTTTGTCCATTCCACCAAAAAAACCAGCATGAAAAACAACCCTATAAGCTCCAAGTGCTTCTCCTATTCTGCAGCAATCAAGAATTCTTTTTTTACTATCTTGTATTTTCTTTTTTTCTTTTGAATTAAGATTAATATAATATGGAGCATGAATTGATAATTTTATTCCTAGTCTTTGTGCAGTCTCTCTAATTTGATTAGCATCCTTTTCATTATTAATATAGACTCCGTAAGTAAATGCAATTTCACAAGCAGACAAACCAAGTTTATGATATTGTTCTAAATTTGAAATAGCATCTTTCAGCGGCCCTAGTCCAGCAGGACCAAAACAAATAGTATTAGATTCCTTACTTTCACCAGATTTTGTTGCCATTTTACTTTGTATATAGCAATTAATATTAATAAATTTATGTTATTTCTCTAAATTTAGCCCAATTATTTTTATCGAATATAAAAAGATAAAGAATAATTAAGTATACCTGGGTATACTTTACTTATACCTGCCTTTTTTTAAGTAAATATTTTGAGAGCTTTTAAATTAATACATAATATTAATTTTTCCTTGATAATAATTAACTCCTACTGTATTAACTGGGTTTGTTCCACGATTATAAGAAGAACCACCGCCACCATTTCCATTAGTTAGACTTCTATATCCGCCTCCACCTCCAGAGTAGCCACCACCTCCACCACCACCCCAATCACCTGCATAAGAAGAACCTCCTCCACCAAATCCTCCATTACTTCCATGACCAGATTCTCCTCCAGTTCCTCCATTAATAAATGATGTACCTCCGCGAGCATAACTATTAAATCCACCACCACCATTTCCATTAAGTCCAGCTCCTGCTCCAACTCCTCCATTAGAAGATGAACATCCGGTTCCTCCATTTCCATTTGAACCTCCTGTTGCTCCAGAGCATCCGCTGCTATTTCCAGAAGTTGTAATTGTTGCATGTGCACCATATGTAGAAGATTGGTCATTATATTGTCCTCCACCACCACCAGCTATAATTAATGGGCTGTTTCCAGTATCAGTTACAAATGAGCCACCGCCTCCTCCTGAATTACCTGAAGATATACGAGTTCCTCTTTGTCCAACAAGGATTTTTAAGTCTTCACCAGGAGTAACTGTAAATGTTCCAATTATTCTTGCACCTCTTCCTACTGGAGATTTAGGACTATCTGCAGCACCGCCTGCTGCACCAACTGCTTCTATTGTAATTGAAGTAACTCCGTCAGGAATAGTCCAATACTGAAAGCCATTAATGACTGTAACTTTTCCTTGAAGAGAAGTTCCAGTATAATTAGCATTACATTGAGCTTGTGTAGGTCCAATTCTTCCTGTTGCTCCGCATGTTGTAAAGTTTAGATAAGTTTTAGCTGCTCCAGCTACACATGCCCCATTCGAACATGTTTTTCCCTGAGCAGTGCAGTTATTGCCACAGCTTCCACAATTATTGTTATCAGTTAATTGATTTATACATCCAGAAGAACAACAAGTCAAGCTTCCACATCCAGTTCCAGCAGTGCAGGTTCCAGCTGAGCAAACATCATTAGTAGTGCAGATATTGCCATCATCACAACCAAGTGTATTTGCAGTATTAGTGCAGGCTCCAGAATTGCAAGCATCTGTTGTACAAACATTATTATCATTGCATTCGCTAGCCTGAGTGCAGTTATCAGGAACAGTAACAGTTCCACTTCCACCACCAGCATTCATGCTTCCAGCACTAGGTCCATTTTGGCTATCTAGT
>Ga0172381_10000959_pt1 | contig 35724 bp, 55 predicted proteins | sample Leawel6488metaG_FD_119754 | JGI IMG/M metagenome (GOLD analysis project Ga0172381, IMG submission 119754) | Leachate microbial communities from a municipal landfill in Southern Ontario, Canada - Leachate well 64-88 metaG | ecosystem: Engineered > Solid waste > Landfill > Unclassified | place... | reverse complement strand
TACCGCCTGTTCCTGTAACAAGTTCGCGCTTTACCGCTTCGATTGTAACGGTTAAGTCCTTACCCTCGTCAAGAGAATACGCTCCGATATAATCGGGATTCTCTAACTTTTTCCAATGGGTTTTTTTACTCTTTTCCATAGTTGATTATTTTAAATATAGTTTCGTATTCTGATTTGTTTAGGTCGCGATCTTCTGAAGCAATGACTTTCATAATATCATTCCACTTTTCGCAGAGTTCCTGAGATACATTTCTACGGTCGATATCCTCGTTTACGCATTCGACAAAACAAGTCGGACACATATCGAATTTTAATATCTTGCCGCTTATTTGTTGCTTTGAGTGGGTAAAATATTGTTCAAGTATATCGGAACATTCAGAGCAATATAGTTGTATTTTTTCGGGTGGGTTTCCGTGTTCTTCGGGCGCGTAGCCTTGGTCTAACATATGGTTTCCGTTCATGGTTTTTTTATTGTAAATTTAATAAAATGACTTTTACCAATCTATGATAAAAGTCATGTTTCGTTAAATATTTTCAATTTGTTTAGCAGCCCACTTTTTGAATGAGTTGAATTTCTCAATAATATCAAGAGTTGTTTTATCTGATTCCAGACCAACAGGAGATACGATGGTAAAAGAATTAACCCATAGGTTAAGTTTTTGTTTTTTGGGCGCTTTTGCGGCTTTGTCGGCTGCAATTTTAGCGGCTTTTTCTTCGGCTTCTTTTAACTCTTTTGCTTTCCTTTCCGCTTCGACTTTGGCTTTTAATTCCGCTTCGAGTTTTGCTTTTGCTTCCTGTTCAGTTTTCAGTCTTGCGTCTGCAAGTTCTTTTTCTTTACGGGCTTTTTCTTCGGCTGCTTTCCTTTCCACTTCGACTTTGGCTCGTTCTTTTTCAAGCTCCTTTTGTTTTGCTTCGGCTTCTTTTTTCAGTTTTTCATTTTCAATCCTGATACGTTCCTGTTCTTCTTTTTCGGCTTTTTCTTTTGCGATTCTTTCAGCTTCGGTTTTATTTGCAGCCTCAATTTTATCATTGTGTTCTTTTTCAAGTCCTGAGATGAAAATATCAAACATTTCATTACTCATATTTTCAAACTCAAAACGGTTTAATTCAGGTTTAAATTTTGCAACCTTTTCAATACGAATTTGAGTTCTTAACTCTTTTTGTTCGGCTTCAAAACGCTCTGCAAATTTCGCTTTGTATTCGGCTTTTTCTTCAATGTGTTTGAATTTTAGCTGCATGATCTGTTTTGATTTCAACCATAATGAGTCTTCGATTTTATCGTTCATCATTCGGGATTGAACCTCTTCACGCTTTGCGTCGAATACTTTTTCAGCAGACAGACGGGCGTTTTTTGCATTTTTACGAGCAGTGTCCGCAAGTCGAATACTCATAACATCATTAATGTCTTTTACTTCGATTGCATCAACTTGACGTTCCCAGTCGGCTGTACCTGAAAAGATTTGGTTTAAAACTGTTTCAACTTCTTTTTGTTTATCAGCCGGAACTTTTACGGCTATTTCCCTGATTTCTTCGGGAAGAATTAATACTAATTGGTTTTCTGACATAATTTTATTTTTTAGTTTATGTAAATTTAATTATTCCATTTTTATCACTACATGACATTAATCATGTGGTTTTATGTTGTTCGGCACGTTGCTCAGCGTTCCAACATTTCCCCACAAACTCAAACGCTTTTAACTTACTCAGTCTTGCGTTTCTGCCTGATTGGGCAATGTTTTCAAGTATTATACTTTCGTTGTCAAGATCAAAACTGAAACATTTTAACCCGTCTTTTTCGAGTTGTTTTGCTTTGTTTTGACAGTCGAAATGGTTCGCAGCATCTACGAGGATTTCGATTTCTTTGATTAGGATTATTTTGTAGATCATTTTTCCCTCCTTTGTCTGATTAATTTAGTGGTTTTCTCGCGCTCTTTTTTGTTGGCGTGTTTTTCTGCTAATCTGTCTAATTTCCATATTACAATCAATAGGAGAGAGAACAGGATTAGAATTGAGGTTATTTTTAGTGCTATCATGATTAATCTTGTTTTAAAATGAATCCGTTATATCCTGAAAATCCGATAAATCCTTTATATTTTTTTGATACGAGTTTCATGTATGTCATATTTACAATCGGTTTAAAATATGGATCATCGTCATCGTCAAATCCAATAAGAGTACCGTATTCTGTTTTTTGTCCATCAAAATAGTAATCTTTACCAATCACTAAATCGTCTTTTGTTTGAGTGAAATTGTTTTTCATAATTTTATGATTTATGCAGTCTGTAAAATACACCCCTCAACAGTCAAGTGAGGGGTGCAAGTCTGCAGAATTTGCGAAACTGCGGGTTAAATAAGATTATTAATAAGGTCTGAACTAAATCTACTATCTAATTCTATATTTTCCCAAATATCATTTTCATTTGATCTGGTTGAAAATAAGTAACTGTTATTATTCATCATTAATGTAAATCTAAAATAATGAGTAATACCTGTGTTTCCTACTACTGTGTAGATTTGTCCTTTTGTGAAGTTTCTTGAAGTTTTCATTTTGCAAATTTTTAAGTTAATAATGAAACAAAGATAAAGCAAGTATCAATTCAAAACTATGACTTTTATCATGTTTTCGGGTTATTTTTGAAAATGTTGCTGATTTGTAACATATGTTACATTTTGGGGTGGCGGTAAACATTTATTATATTCTGAATTACATAATTCCCTAAACTGCTTAGCGTTTTCAAATAAAGATATGTTTTTAATTACTATGTCGCTAAATATTTTAGCATCATTATAATATACTTTCTGACTTACGTGTATTAACTTTTTAATATAAATAATAATATTATATTTATTATCTTTTTTATTAAAATAAATGCAGTTAGAAATTCCGTTATTTTTAATATTAAAGTGATGCCTCATGTTTTCTGCGTGTGTAACCACCTCAAGATTTTCTATATTATTATTGTGTTTGTCTTTATCTTTATGGTTTATTTCTTTTTTATGACCGCATGGAATATGATTTAAAAATGTTATTGCCATTAAAATATGTGTGTTTATTTTATATCTTTTCCCATTATTATTAAAAATAGAACAAGAGTTATATCCTGTTTCATAAGCATATTGTTTTACTATTTTCTTACTCGATAAATGCCGCACATTTCCCTTATTGTTAATTTCGTAATTATTAAAATTAGGAATTTCTAACCAAATTTCGTTTTCCATGACTTAATATTAAAATGCAAAACCCAAGTTTCAATAAGTGTCTGACTTCTTATATCCGCTCGGGTATGCTAATATTTTTAAGCTACAAATGTCAGACAATAGCCAATACAAATATAAAAAAAATCCTTACAAAATGCAAGGATTTTCCTATTAAAACTATTGAAAACTATGAAAAAGCCTTTTAAAAAGATTCGGTTAATTCTTTAATTGCTATTAATACATTCATTGACTTTTCAATGATTAACTTAGCATTTGCACCCTGTACAAATTCGCCAACGTAAACAGATAAGCTGCGCATTTCACCTGTCTTTAAATCTTTGATCTGGTCTGCAATATCTTTCGAATGAGTGACCAGATATGGTATGTTTTTCAGTTTCGGGAGCAAAGTAACGGCTTCAACAAATGAGAATTTACCGTCTGCCATACGTACTTTAATTCCTTTACCAAGTTCAAAACCTGTTTTTACTGCAAGTTTCAGAGTTTCAATTCCGTAAACTCCATTTTCGTTTGTAAGTTCTTTCATATATTTTATTTTTTTAATTCCGGTTTATCTTTTTGTAGGTGCATATAATCATACCCTCTGTATCTGCCTAATGAATACCACCCGTGTTTTTCCATTATTTCAAAATACTTGTCATACTCAGGTTTAGCAAATTGTGAATTAGTTTTATTCATTTTTAACCCATTCTTTGTTGGATTTTTATCAACAGCAGTGCCCCAAGCATGATCAGACCATTTTGGATTATCTGAATTTTCTGTTCCTCTCATGTATCTCGGAACGTACGAGCCTCCAAAAATATGCAGTTCAAGTTCTTTGAATTTTTCTTCACCATAATAGGCAAGTGCTTCCGTTTCTGCATCTATCCATGATTGACCAACATCTTTATGCAAGGTTATGGTTGTACATTTTTGGGTTAAATCCCATGCCAATAAATAAACTATTGGTAAGGGAAACTTTTTCATATTGGCATCCGTTCCCGGCTTACCATATTTTAATATTTTTTCTGCTTCTATCATTACTCAGTAGTTGTTAGGTTTGTATTTTCTGTTTTGTTTTCGGCTCTCAACGCCCGTAAATCATCAACTTTCATGTCAATATTTAAAAGCATTTTGTATATTTTTTCAGTTTTATTGCAAAGGTTTTCATAGTTTAAATCTACCTTAGATTCAAGTCCAACAACATTTTTATCAGTTAAATCTATCCTGTGATTTGTGGCAGTGGTTTGATCTTTTAAAACCTGATAAATTTCCTGTTCATTGGTGTTATCCACTGTTTTATGGTTTTCGATCTTATCACCCCCAAACTGAGTAATGAAATAAGAAATTACCCCGATGGCTAATGTTATCCATGTTCCAGGATGGTTGGCAATGCTTTTTGCCCGTTCTTTTTTTACTGCGTTCATAATTATAAGTTTAATTAGTCCAATTATTATAAAGATCAAAAGCGTCTTTAATTTCTTTATTTAAAGATTCATCTTTAATTGACATTAGAATAATTTTTTGAGAGTGATCCATTTTTTCTAAAATAGTTTCAACATCATTAAGCAACGAGAGGTTTGCACTTCCGTTTAGTACTAATTTTTCAATGTCTTCTTTTAGTTTATTTAAGTCTTTTTTCATATAAATCAAATTTATAGGTTATTCGAAATGATATGTTCTTAACTGTATTTCAGCAGAATAAGTTATTAAATCATTTCCGTTTGTTCTATTTCGTGCCTGAATTACATATTTATCAAGCGGCTGGCAATTTGTATCATAACCCAATATAATCCAGTTTGAATAATTATTTGCACCGCCTGATAACGCCATTCCGTAGGCAATAAATCCGCTCCTTGTATTTACTATCCTTATCCAAATATCATCATTACTGTTTGAAGTTGTGCCATTTACATGAACATAAATAGATAAATGACAATTCAAAGTGCCTTGATACTGCAGAGTATCGCTGGTTAATCGTTCTATTCCATGGCTTTCTTTATCGGTTAATGATGCAAATGAAGTCCATATCCATTGATTAAGTGCTAATTGAGCCGATCCTGTTGTATCGCGAACACTTAAAAAACAATGTGGCATTTCATTAAGGAAATAGCCATCGCTTTGTAAAGTACCGTTAACATGAGTATTTCCTGTTGCACCAATTTGAACAGTATTATTGTTCAAATTCAAATTCTGCGAAAAGCAAACAACCGGAAATAATAATATAATTGTTAATAGTTTCATTTAAAATGGATTATATTGCAATCCCCAACTATACAGTGAGGCAACTGCCCCTGTAAGTTGAGAATTGATAAAACTTAAAATATAGGCATTTGTTTGTGCCGTAAAACTTTCATTAAATGTAATGGTACAAGGCGTTCCGTTTACAACTAAATTAATAGTTTTATTTGATACCGAACAATCCCCCAACCTTACACCCATTTTAGCATTTGGGCAGCCTGTCCATTCCCCTACTTCTAACTTACTAATTAAAGTATCACCTAAATTTTCAGGATTTCTGATCAAATTTGAGCCGGAAACAAAACGAATTGAATCGGTTGCAACAATCATCAATGAGCCGTTAGTTGTGTTAAATAGAGAGAAATTATTAAAGGTATGGGAATTATCGCTTATAACTTGTATTTCTGCAAAATTATAAGGCAATAAAGCGGTATCGCTTTGATAAGCATACCAACTGTAAGTAATAGAATCGAGAGAGCAATTAACCATCGAAACCGTGTCAGATTTAAGAGAATTTAACGACTGCAATGATAATCCAGAGGTTAATGTACTGTTAGCGTTGTAGGCTCTCGGAATGAAAACACAATCGTTAAATGTGATTTTGCTCCGGGTTGAAAAATCTTTATTGGTATGAAAATAAGCATTCCCGTCAAATGTTACATTATCAAAGTTAATCACTCTGCCAGACTTAGTGCCACAGCCATATGAAGATTGATAAATAGTTTTGACCGTTGGCAAGTTATAGTTGTAATAAGTCATACAACCGTTGTGAATTAATTTACAGTCGTTTATATTAACTGTAGTGGTGGTGCTGAAGTCATCGTGAATACAATATTTAATGTTTTCAGCAATAATTGTCAGTCCTGAAACAGCTTGAGTGCCGTAGAAGTCTACAGCAGAATAATTTCCGATCGTATAAGAAGTTGTATCTGGCAATGAGGCATTAATAATTGAAGAGCCAATTCCAGCCCCTTGAATATTTGCGTAATCTTTTGTTTTGAAATATGAGTAAGTAGATCCGTTTAAATTAAATTCATTTGCCTGATCAATTGTGTATGTTCCAGTATCAACCATTATGGTATATACATTTGATGCCGAAGCATCAGTAATACTATCTAATGCCTCTTCAACTGAAGAATAATCACCGTAATAATTTCCTACATAAACAATATTTTTATCATGACTTATATTTGCCGTAACCGTTTTTGATACGTTTGTGACTTTTGCTTTATCAACAATAATTCGCTGTGACAAACAAAATAAAGGCAATAATATGAGTATTAATATTTTCATTTTAAACGAATTATAATGGTGTTATGGCAGTTTGATTTCCGTTGTGAATCTGTAAATTTAATTTATGTACAGGCGTTGTTAAATCGCTGTCCACTGTTATTTTAAATGTCCATACCCCGGCAGCATAAACTAACGCAGGAGTTATGGTATATGTCCCTGATGATTTTGCTTCACTTGAAATACTTACAGGCGCACTGACCGTGACCGTTCCTAAATATTCAACTCCTGAATATTGAATTACTCCACTTACTGTCTGCCTGCCATCGGCGGCTAAGGTGCTGACGGTAAAATGCACATCACAGGCTACTGAATTACCATAGGTTGTTGAATCGCTTGGAAAAGCCATTGAAAAAATACTTGTCAAAGCATTATCTGTAACCGTTTTTGGTGCCAAAATAAGTTGTTTGGTCTTTTGATTTATACCAATAAAAATATTTCCGTTCTCATAGTTATTTATTGAAGCATCGGATGCAGATGTAGAAATTGTCAGTCCATCGGTAGAGCCTGTCCCAGATGATGAATTTTTCATTGTAATAAATTGCAAAGTTGAATTACTTATTGATGTCATGCCGCCTCTATCTGTAATTCCAAATATTTTTGTAGGTGTCGAGTTATACAACTCCATCGCAAATGTAGTGCCATTGGTGTTTTCGGCTTGTCCTTTAATTTCTCCACGCACATAAAGTTCTTTGTTGTCAATTCCTCCCGATCCGTTCGCCTGAGCTTTTATTTTTACAATAGAATCACCATCTATCGCAAAATAATAAGCATGAATTGTATTGTCAGGGCTTGCGGCAGATACCGTCAAGCCTACTAATTTACCGAAATATCCGGCATCAGTTGGCAATTGCATAATACCCATGTCATAGGAGCCAGCATTTACATGGTCGGCAGTTAATGTATCCACATCAACATTTTGCGAAAAAGTAGTAAGTGATCCGCTCGATGGAATTACTACATTTATTTTTGCCGTATCCGTAAAGTCTGCCATGTCGGAAAATGTTGAGTTACCTGTAAAGCTATTGTCTTTTGCAAGATAAGCCAGCTTGGTTGTGTCTGGTTTGTCGAACTTTAAAGCAAACTGAGCCGTTGTGTAAGAATTGGTAAGAGTTGTATCGTGTGGAGTTATAAAAACGCCTGTACTGTCTGAAAAATCTATAAACGTTGTACTTATCCACGAATGAGTTAATGTTGTATCATACGGGGTAATGTATATCCCTGTTGAATCGCCAAATTCTATAAAATTAGCATCAATCCAAGTGTGTGTTTGAGATGTGTCATAAGGTGTTATATAATTTCCTGTTGAGTCCCTAAACATCATAAGATCAGATATTATTACCGTATCTGTTGTGTTTGTAATTGTGTCGCCTGAAACGGTTAATTTTACAATATTGCCATGTCTTGTAACGGAAAGGCTGTCAGTTGTTAGTGTTTCGACAACAGTTACATCTCCACCATTATAATTATCCATGTAAGTAATTGTTGCGCCTGTTAAATTTTCAGTTTGCGCAATTATTTCTTTGTACGAAAAATTATCAATCTTAAACGTCATTGAATCAATCGTAACGTTACTCATGAATGTGCAATTTCTGATAATTCCGTTATAACGTGGATTTATATTAATTAAATCGAATTCAGTTGTATTTACATCGTAAAGAGTCGCATTTGTTTTCGATCCGTCAACATTTGCAATATGGCCTTTAAACTTGCATAATCCCTGAGTTTCAATTAATATAGTCGGGTTTGTACCGGTTGTGAAAATGCCTGATATAAATTTTGCTGAGTTGTAAAATGCTGAATTTATAAATGATAATGACCAAGTACCTGAGTTAGTGAATAGCATATTATTACTTATCTCAATACCTGAAAAACAAATATGAATCAAAGCATCATTATTTCTGGTTCCGTAAATTACACCTGATATTTCGCCTTGATCGCCTTTTTCCGGTCTGTTCCCCGCACCCCCGATAAAGTCTATTTTAGAATAATAATCACCTGTTTGTTGGGTAGTATTAATATCTATGTGGCCTGATATGTTTACACCCGGCATTTCAATTCGTAGATACTTTTCGTTATTGATTACTATACTGTCTGAGTAAGTACCTGGGGCAACTTTTAAAACGTATTTTGATGCGGGATAGTTTCCGGCAAGTGCTTTGGCGGCGGCGTTTGCGTTGATAATTTGCATTGCTTTTTGAATGGTTTTAAACGGATATTGCGCAGATCCATTTCCAACAGCATCGGAGCCGGACACCCCGTCAACATAATAATTATTTGTAGGCGTTATGTTATAAGATGCCTTGCTTAAATCAATTGTATTATTTTGCCCGAACGATATCAGGCATGTAAGAAATATTGGAATAATTAAAAATCGTTTCATTTTTCGAGTTCTTTTATTTTTATTTCAAGTTGTTCAATATAAAGGTAAAGTTTTTCAACCTCCTCAACCAATCCCTCGAGCCGTTTGTTCGTATCCTGAATGGTTGTGAATTTACTGTTTGTTTCGGGCTGTAAACTTCTCAAATGATTTGCAGATTTGATAAACTGTATTTCCTGATTAAACGGGATAAGATTATAATTATCTGAAAAAACATAATCAGCCCAAGCCGCCGCCTTAGTCGTATAAATTGAATCACATTTTACTTTATTCAAAACTAATGTATCAGTTGAGTTTAGATACCATTTTCCGGATGCGTTGGTTATAATTAAGGTATCTGTTTGACTTACAATTTTTAAAGTATCTGAATGTAAAATAGTCCAATCGTTTACATCGATTTTTAATGATGAATTAGCTATTTCAATTACATCAGAGTTGCCTTCAATTACATCTATATTTGCGCTTCCGGCTGCATTACGCATTGAGATAACGGGGTTTTTTTGCATCCGTATTGTTCCTGATGTTGCCGCACTAGTCAGGCCTATTTGTAAAGATGTTCCTGTTATTAAGTCGCCCGTTGATGACAAGGTTAATTGACCGTTGTATATACTTATTAAATTTGCAGCCGTAAGGCTCAATACATTTATGCTTGCTGTTCCTGTTTGATTATACCATGTGATCCAATCTGCATTTGTAAATCTTAATCTGCCTGAATTTGATGGAAAAGCCCCTAATGCTAATGAATGGGTATTTGTTGCCGGGATTAATGTCGCTGAATTTACGGTCCATAATCTTGATGTATCAGTTAATTGTGTCCAGTTGGCTGCATTCCACGCTCCGGCGGCAGATATATTTGTGTGACACCGATACAATGAATTTCCATATAAAATAACAGCAGTATCCGCTTTATATGTCCTTGTGGAATCAAACACCTGAACCCCCATGCTTTCAAAGATCATATTTAACATGGTATTTAGAGTGTTGCCTGTAATCCTTGCGCTTGCGCCCGTGATAATATTTGTGTTTGCGTAACTTGTAAGACTGCTGTATGTCTCTTGTGATTGTACTGAAAAGCAAACTGATACAAGAAATATAATGATTAATCTTTTCATGGCTTCTTTTTTTCAAATTTACGATTTACCGCGTTTTATTTTATGATTGAATTTTTACACGTTATTTAATTATGAATTAAGAACCTTGATACTTCCAAGTTTACGGCTGAAATAAGTTTTTATTGCTTTTAATCTGCCTGTAATTGAATAGTCTGTTTTTACGTACATTTCAGCGTCAATGCTCTCAGGGTTTTCATCAGTACAAACATATTCAAACTCTTTTAAAGGAATGACAGCGCAACCACGCGAAACCCCGTTTATTACAATTGGTGTACTCGGTTTATAATCATCTCCCCAAGTGTTATCAACCGATCCCTGAGAAACAGCCCCATTTGCTTTGTGTTGTCCTGAAAGTCCGGCATATTGGTAGCGAATATAATAATCAGAAATTAAATAGCACGCATCTAATCCGGCAAATGTGGCGTTATAGGTAATACCTAAAGCGTTGTTAACATCAATTCTAATAAAACAACTACCGCCTTTTACCCCTATGTTTTGATCAATTAATAATTCATAAGAATTAAGCCCAGCAACATAAGTTAACTCTTTTTCAAATTCTTGAATTGGTGACGCACTTAGATTAGTCATTACAAAATAAATTCTAAACCTTGATATGTCACCAGAGGCAGTAAATTCAATATGAACTTTATCGCCAATACAACAAAGAGGTGTTCCAGGAAGGTTGCTTAAAAAATTAGTATAAACCTCTCCGTCTGTTGACATTGAATTATCTGAAACAATACTTATATCACCGCTTGAATAAGTCGGTGTGCAATCGGCATATTGTAAAATTCCCGTAACCCAAAAAAGACCTGTATAAACCTCTCCGGATAATAAAAAAAATTGATTATTAGAGTCGGGATATTTATTTTCTTCATTAAAAACTGATAAAACAGAATCGTGTATGTCTGTAAAAAATAGATCATTAACCAACTCTTTATTTTTATATGTGTTTTCGTAAGCGGTAATAATCATGTCAGTACCTAAATGATCAATGTCACGCCCTATATTTTTGCGGACAAATTTATACCACTTCTCATAATCCTGATAACTATATTTATCACTTGATTTGGTTACGTTTATGCCGTGCCGAGTTGTTAAATCATTACCGCTTCCGGCAGATGTATAGGTTAATGAATTGTATCTTACAAGTTTAAAATAATAATCAGAACCGGATAAAACAAGGTCAAAGAAAATGCCGTAATTATCCCGTAAATAATTCATTATTTTTTCAAAAGATAACATTGCTACGGTTGCCGCGTCTGATTTTTCAACCAGTTTTCTATCAACAGAAATTAGCGAAACAGTATATGTAACGGATAAATTGAAGTCAGATATTTGACTTATCAATAAATGAGAATATTGCGCCTGATCGTCAAGTATTTTAAAAGAATTGGTGTCAAATTTTATAGTACTATCAATTTGATTAACAATATTTAAAATAGTTCCGTCAAGCCTTCTTACCCTACTATAATCAACATATCTTAAAATGGTCATATCAAAAGACGTGTAATAATCAAAGTCTTTTAATAAATATGTTTCTGATCCAACCGTATCCCTGATTATTACTGTATATGTAATTCCGCCGCCCCGGTGTTTGGTTCCAACCGGCTCAGTAACTAATGAGCCATGAGTTATAATTTCTGCCGTTGGACTTCCGTAAGGTGTTCCTGAGTGATTCCAATTGATTGCTATTTTATACCATCCCGTAACGGTTGTACTATCAACTATATCCCATGACGAATAACTTGAATAAATATTTGTTTTTATCCATTTTTCACGCCTTGCATATGTTGTTATCCCTGCGGCCGTATGAAATGCCGCTCCATTACTTGATGAATCCCCATCAGTCCATAACGCGCCTTGTTGAAAATTAAGATCAGAATAATCCATGTTTACCCGGCACGTGCGCCCGAAAGTATTTTCAAAAATATTAAACTCCTCAGATTTCTTTTCAATAATATTAATGTATTGATCATCAGTTGATTTTACTGAATATGTACCAAAATTACTATTAATATCCTGCGATGTTTTTAAGTTAAGTTTTCCGGTGCAAATTAAAGTACCTGAGTAATAGCATTGAATTTCTGTAATATCTCTAGCAATTGCTTTAACTATCGTATTTTCTGATCCATAAAAACGAAATGAACCGTCAATTTTAAGCCGTGAGAAAACGTAATCTTTATCAACAGATTTTTCAATACCTCCGTCAGTCAAAGGATTAACGGTTGTCCATGTTGGACTGGCTAAAGTGCCTGTATTTATTTTAAACGTCCAACTCATTCTTTTTCTCTGTAATAAAATTGATTATCCTCAGACGACTCTACCATATAAGTGTCGCCTTTGTAAATATCTGAATAAAACAATATTGGATAAGTAGAAAGGTTTTTATAAATGCCCGAGTACACGACCTTATTATTAACGGTTATTGTGAATGTTGCGTTTAAATTACCCATTGTTTTTATCTCAACATTATAATTTTCAGCTTTATAATTTACTCCTTGATCAATTTCAGTCCACTCAATTACAGGAGGCATTACTTGTTTTTTACATCCGGACAAAGAAATAACTGTAAAAATAATCACAGCCCAAACGATAAAAAGGTAAAGCAATACAAAAAATTTAGTGCAAAATTGTTTAATTTTTTTCATAATTTTAAACATAAGGTGTTATTTCAGTATTCAAATATTTCAACTTAAATTCAACTTTATAAATATCAATACCACCCTCAATGTTTTCGGGAGCGGATACAATCGGCTCTAAATTGGTATAGTTCGTAGAGTTATAATTAAACACAGCCGACCCCAAAGGACTACCTGTATAACATACCGGCAACATTGATAATAACTGATTCTTTAACGATTCCGATAAGTATAATGTTACAAGAACGCTGTTTTGAATTACTATTTTACCCATTATATTAAGTCCAGTCCCTAACTTTTCATCATTAGGATCAGGCGATTCAATACCAAACACGGGCGTTATAATAGAATAATAAGTATATGTAACAGAATTATAAACAACTGTTAATGTGCTTTTTGTTAGCGTTGTAAGTAATGCTAAAACAGAACTTTCAGCATAGTTTGTATAACTTATTGCTGTGGTAAAAATAATATTGCATTGCCATAGATTGGTGTATTCGCTTTCCTCAATTGTTATGCTTAATTCCTCCTGAGATGTATATGTGGTTAATCCATTTATCAACTGTATTGTATCACAAGCATTGCCGTATTTTTGCAAAATATTTTTATCCGTTTCATTGATAAAAAAAGTAACTGAATATTTATTTTTATAAACGGTTTGCAATAATGTCCGCTTTGTTTTGTTGCTTGCGTAAATGTTTTCAGAAGTACTAGACTCTTCGGGGACAAGCTTGGTGTAAAAATTATACTTCCCTTCGCCTCCAGTTACTGAATCAAAATAACTATCAATATACAGACCTCCCGTCAACCTATCTGTATTACATCTTATCCGTAATTGCCACAAATTAGATGATGAAAGGTAGTCAAGTATAGTGGCTTTTTCAAGGTAGTTGCTAACCGGGGCAGTATTGTCTTTATAGTTTGCCTTATTTACATCATAATAAACAACCTCGTATTTGTAATTTTGGGTAATATCAAGTTTTTCCGGCTCCGGTATATCAATAATTACCGCTCTATGGGTGACCCCGTTCATTGCTGTAATATCAACTATTTCGGCTAACTGAAGGTCTGATATTTGAATGTATTCTTTTGCAAAAAGAGTAAGGCGGTATTTATCCCAGTGGGTTGTTTGGATTGCCCTGTTTAAATATGTGTCGTCAATGGTTGTTTTAAATTTCTTTTTTGTTAGATGAATTTCTTTATGATATCCCTCTCTGACTATCCTGTCTTCAAAATATTTTATCTCGTAAAAATCCTTAGTCGGATATTTAGCCGGAATTCTTAATGTCTGTATTTTTACGTAATCTAACATATTCAACTTGCTACAAAATCAATTTCAGTAAAATCGGCAATATCATAATCACCTGTCACGCCATAAGGATATTTATTATAACAATATAAGAACGGTTCTGATTTGAATTCAAATTTAGTGCCTTGCGTAACCTCAATGAAAAACTCATAAACCCCATCGGATAATGTCGGGTGTTCGGTTCCGTCCGCAATAAAATAAAACTGGTGGTAATTTGTTCCCAGAACTAATTTAACAGATGAGGCGGTTAACGCCGTTGTGCTGATAACTGTTTTTTTACCGTTTAAAATCCTTATTTTTTTAATCGTAAAACCTGTTATTGTAGGTGTATTGGCGTTTTTTTGAAGTCCAGCCCCAAAGTAATAAAAACATAAAAGGTAGTTTGACGGACATTTTGGAATACCAAGCAGATAATCCTTGAAGTTTCCATCAAGTTCCCATTGTTGAAGGTCAGAATATGATATGATAGGCAATCCAAACATAATGTCAAATATACAATATTTTTACGATAATCTTATTTTAGTGCCGTCTTTTAAAATAATTAAATTCCCATCATCTGAAATATGAGAAGCATTTTTAAGTATTTTATTTGTCATTCCGATCAGTTCATTTGTTTTTTGCATCTCTGAAAGCATTATCAGCGCATTAGAATCACCTTTTAAAACATCCTTTAAAAGCATGCCTTTTGCAACAACATCGGAAAGGTCTTTATTTTTTACACCCATTTTTAATAAACTCTTATTAGTGTCGGCATCAACTACCCTTTCGCCTTTTGTCAGGTATGCCGGAACGGTATCAATACCATCAGGTGCGCCGTTAAGGTTTACATTTTCCGTACCGTGTGCAAATTTTTGAGCGTTGATCTGTGCTATTCCAGCCATATACCTACCTGTTGCAAGTGCAATTTGAATTGCTGCCCAAATTTGACCGGATATTGGCCCAAGAGCGGTTGAGTTTAAAGCAAGTTTTCCAACTTCAGAAATATAATCAATTGTCAATTCACCTTTTTTCAACATCTGCATATTTTTAGCAGCCTTTTTGCGTTCCTTTAATAGTTCGGCCTGTTGCTGTTTTTCAATAGCAAGTTTCTTTTTTGCTTTTGTAACATCCGAGGCAAGTCCGGCCTCTGCAAGTTCCTCCTCTTTTACCAAACGATCTTCAGCAGCTTTTACAGCGTCATCCTGTGCGGTAATTTCCTCATCAAGGTTTTGCAAACGGATTTCTTGAAAGGTTGTGAGTATGTCGCCAATCTGAGCGAATACATCACGAAAAGCATCATTAAGGCCGTTCAGCATTGCAATCTCTTCCTCGTGTCGTAACCGTCTTTTTTCAGCTAATCTAACCTCTTCCTCATCTCTACGGATTAATTCAGCATCATAATTATCAGTAAACTCAATTTCTGCGTTCATAGCCTCTTCATAATCTAAGGCTGTTTGCACTTTTTTAGCATCAATTCTTTTTCGCTCATCCTCTTCGGCTGTAATTTGTGACTCTGCCTTTAAAAATGCAAGTTCATTTTCTTTTTTAAATGCCTCTTCTTTTGCTTTTAACTCTTCATCTGCGGCTTTTTTAGCATTATCTACAGCTTTCTGATCATCCTCTTTTTTAGCATCAATAGCCGCTTGTTGAACCGCTGAGTTTGTTGCGTAAATACCCGTTCTTTTTTTCTCCGCATCAGTTGCTTTATTTACACTTTCAGCAAGATTGTTGTAAGAATCGGCAAACATTCCGTTACCATCCATCGCAAGTAATTGTTCTCTTGTAACAGACTCTAACATGTCTTTATACATCGCTTGATCCTCGGTCACATTTCGAAGACTTGATGATGTGGAAAGTATTTTCTGAGTTGTATAATCTAAAGCATCGCCAAAGTATGTTGAATTTTCTGCGGCTTTTTCAATCTTTTGAGTTTCCAGTTCTACGATCTTTGACATTATTGCCTCTTGCTGCGCTCTTTTAATAATAGTTTCATTAATGCGCTTATATGCTAAATTTAACTCGTCTTGACTTGCTGTATATTGAATAGTGTAACCTATGGCATCTTTAAACTTAGAATTTAATTCATCAATACCGTTTTTAAACCCCTGCGTTCCCTTGCCTGCCGAGCCTATTGTTTTTGTTAACGCCTCTAATTCCATTCTATCCTGTGCACTATTTTTCATAGCATCTTCAAGGGTTTCGGCAAAGGCTTCCATATATTTAGAGCCGCCCTGTAACGAGCGAACAAGCACATAAATTCCCATCCCGATTGCGGCAAGTGCAGCAATAACAAGCCCGGCTTTGCCCTTGAATTTACCCATAATTCCCTGAAGTATTCCAAAAGCATCAAATCCTTTTTTTCCAGCTCCAGCCATTTTTGTAGTTGCTCCCGTGACCTGTTCAGTTGCTCCGGCTTGTGCTTTTCCGGCTCCGACATTTAACCATTTTACTACTGTATTTTTTGCCGTTACAATAGTGTCTTTGATTTTTGCGGCTGTTACTTGCAAGGTTTTCTTTTGCAAAGCATCTTCAACTTCTCCTAATGCTTGAGTAACTGCAATTAATCCCATTAAACTTTTTTGGGCTTTTTGTGCATTTTCCTCACCCATTCCCAATAATTCCATACTACCCACAACACCCTCAACTCCGGCGGCTACAAATTTAAGCGAACCAGCTATTGCTGCGCCAAACTCCATACCATACGCATTCTGTTCCGTACGTAAGTCTACCATTTTATCCTCAAGTTCTCCAATTTTTCTGTTTAACGCATCAACATCCTCTTTTGATTTTCCTGTAAAACTTTCATTTCTTAAATCTTTGATTGCTTTTTTCAATTCAAGAACGTTCATAGTCGTCACATCAAACCCTTTGGCATATTCACCAACAAAAGTGCGACCCCTGCCCACTGTTTCATTAAAATCACGCTGAATATTTTCAAGCCCTTTAATCTTTGCGGCTGTTTCGATGTATTCTTCGGTTCCGATGTCAAGGAATTTTATTTCTCTCTTGAGCTTATTTACTTCTGCGTTTACTTCGCTTAAAGTTCCTTTTGCAGACCTATTTATGTTTATTTCATGTTGTAAAGTCTTGGATAAATCTTTCTTTTCCTCATTTAAAAGTTTTGTTTGAAGGCTTAATTTTTGATATTCTTCACTTGACGATTGTCCTTGCTTTTCTAATTCTTTTAGTTGTTTACGATTAAGTGATATTTGGTTGTTTAGTTTATCAAGATTTTTGTTTAGTCCTTCTATTTGTGATGCTTGTTCTTTTACTGATTCACGTGTTTTTGTGATTACCTTTGCCATTTCTGCATTAACACCAGCTTGTATTTGTGCTAGCTTTTTTCTTTCAGCAGCAGCTTTACTTTCTGCCTCTGCTAAATCAATGACAGCTTTTTTTGCTTGATTAATAATATCTACCTGTTCTTTTAATTCTTTCCCGTCTCCTGTTTTTACCACCGAAACAGCCGCTCCTTTTCTGATATTATCAACTGTTTTCTGAATATCCAATAAAGTCTTATTCAAATCTTGAAGCTCTTTGTTCAGGTTCTCATCAATAAAGCTGCTATATTTTATTTTATCTTCCACGTTTCATTTCCCTTTCTTTTGACCGCTTTATCATTTTCTTTGCCTTTGCCCGGTACTTCATGTATTCAGAAATTGAAGTTTTGAAAACGTCAATTTTTACACTCAAGGTCATTTCAATATTTATCTTTTCGTCAATCAAATCAAATTCCTGATCCGGTTCTTTTAATTGTTCCATGATGTAAAGACGAATGAAACAAGCGTCTGTAAATGAAATTAATTCTTTCATTGCCTCATACATATCGACAAACTTTGCAAATGTTTTATTGCATAATGGGTAAATTTTATCTAATAAATTTGTAGAAACTTTCTCCATGTAAAGCCCGGCAAATGAATGATTGTTAAGCATTACATTACTATTATGTTCATCATAAAGTTTGCGGTATTTTGCAAATGCGTTGTGATATTCCTGCTCTGTTTCGGGTTCTAAAAGATAATTTAAAAACGCTTGCCACGCCTCGGCTTTTGCTCTGATCATTTCAAGATCAATAGTATCTGGAGGAAATTGATAGTTGATTTCCTCCCATGTTTTATTTAGCTTCTCAACATCAATGTCGGTAAGATCAACAGACGTATAATCATCTGAGATTATCAAGTATTTAAGGTTTTTTTCTTTTAAAACCTGATAATAATTCCACACCGGAAGCCTATCAACATGGGTATAAATCATTTGTCCTCCTTGTCTGTTCTGAAATGAATAACAACACCTTCTGTAATTTCTTTAATGGGAAAAAACGTAAAGTTGCCCGGAGTGTTTTCTACCACTCCAACATGTTCGCCCATTACTTCATAGAATTTTTTCCCGTAAAAAATTGCGGTGTTACAATTCCACCTTTGTTGTTCTTTACAGCACATTTTGAATACGTTTTAAAAATCGTGGATAAACTATTTTCCAAACAAGCAGCCTCCAATTTTCGGCATTAAGTCCGACTACTCCGGTCATGTCAATATTATCGGCGATATCTCTTTCGTCTGCTTTGATTGAAAACTCACCTTTTTTTGTAAACACCTTGAAACTTTTATAAAACGAGCCTGTCTGATATAGCGTCACATGATCGGTAATTTTGCCTATTCCATGACCAAATGTAGATTTATGACTAATGGTAAACATTGCGTATGGCATTCCGTTTTTTTTACCTTTATAGGTTTGCAACTTTTCACCATATTTATTTTCACCAGCATCTGACAATTGTTTTAAATTAGATTCAATAATCCAGTCTTTCACAAAATCTTCAGACATTATATCATAAAAAATTTTATTCAAATCAATTGATTTTATCTTCTCTGCTATTTGTCCGAATGTTGCCATATAAAAAAAGCCGGGGTTAACCGGCTTTTGTTTTATTTACCGGCGTTTTTCTTTCCGGCTTTTTCTCCCGGCTCAGATTTATCTTCCGGTTCGCTTTTAGTAACTATCTTTTTCCCGGTTAATTGCTCATACTTTTCCTTTGTTGCGTTTTCTCCGGCAATTGCTTTGAAATCTTCAAAGGTCAGTTTTTCGCTGTCATATTCGTTTTTTCCAATTTTTACAAACATAATGCCTCCTTTTTTAGAATGTTACTGTTAATGCTGCTGCAAATTCGTAGCCTTTAGTTGTCATTGTGGGCTGATTTTTAGCCGTAATAACAAGCGGACTTGTAAAAGTGGTGGTCGGAAGAACAGTATAAACATTGCCAACATTTGACATTGATGCCGCACCTGTAATTGTGAAGTCGGCAAGTACTAGCCCGGCAACCTCTCTTGCATCACATGATCCGGTTACTGTGAAAACAACGCTTGCCGCACTTGCTGCGCCTGCTGTTAGCAAGCAATCAACAATACCATTGAGCGAAGATGCTTTCCAAAGTGTTCCGGTGTTATATGTTGAATCGTTTGGAAGGACTGCCTTTGCAAAGTTGCCTTCGGTTTCAACCAAATAAACGTACAAAATTACTTTCCAAAATCCGTCTTTATTTTCGGGTGGAATTGGTTCGCTCACATAAACATCAACCGGCACGTTTAACAGATTTGTTCCATCATCGCCTCCAATAATTGCCTCGTTTTCAGTTTGGAAAAAAGCATACATTCTCTGACCGTTAAATGATTTTGCAACCGACCAAACACAATCACGCTGATCGTGATATTCAAAAGCAAAATCAACCCGTCCGTCACGCACTTTTCTACGCTTTGAAAGATTGCCCTCAAAAAATACAGGGTCTTCCTGATTTCTTATCGCATCGCTTGCGGACGGAAAAATATAAAGCCTTGTTGCGTCAGCCTCATTAATATTAGTTGTCCATGTTGCTTTTACCAGCGCATTTGCATAAGTAATGTCGGATTTTTCTTCTAAAGAAAGATACACGGCATCAACTGCCCCATAACGAGCTTCGCACTGAAAGGCTGTCATGTTTTTTATTGAGCTTCCACAATTTAAAACTTTTGTTGGCATCGCTTTTATTTTTAATTATTTAATATATGATTTACACTTGTAGGCATCGGGTTTAACCGTTACCTTTATATCTTTTAGCTCAATGGCATCAATATAGTCATTAAGCATATTTGCTTCATTTCCAAATGCAGCAGATCGCCCCCAAAACAGGCGGTCTATTTTTGTGTGAGGCAGTTTATCCACATGTTTTAATCCTGAGAAATACCCGGACGCTAACATTGCCTCTTTAAACTCAACATACATCGGATAAAGATAAGTTTTGAAAACATTATCAAATCTTTGTTCGGCGGTGTATTCTTTTTTTGTTCTTGTTACAAGAAAAATAGAGAATGTTACATTCGCCCAGTTTGATGAAACCCCGTCAAACTCCTCGATAATATCGAGCGGTAAAATAACAGCAGGATATTTTTTTGAAACTGCCCGTGTTTTTATTGACAAAGAACCTGTAATATCTACTAAATGTCCGTAATAATAGACCGGCGCGGACGTTGTCATAAGAGTAACAACATCTTTTATCAAGTCTTTAAAAATTATCGGACTTTCCATTTATCTGTTTTCAAACATTTTTAACTTTGCCTTCAGTGTGCCGCCTGAAATACTGCCATGCAAGAATGTAAACTTTAACGTGTCGGCTTTTGACCCGTCAAGCGTAAAAGTTTGATTGTAGCTTGCATTATCAACAGTATATCTGCTGTCCAAAGTATCCTCTGTTACATAATCATATCCTGAGAATCCGGATAATTTATGTTCAAACTTAATTGTGCCGTCAAGCGTTCCGGTCAGACTGGTTGCCTCTACTTGTAATACATAACGGTAATCATAAGTACACGGCACATAAATAGTCGTGTCTGCATCAAATACGTGAGCAGAAAAAAATGTTATTGCCCTCGGTTTTGTTGTTTGGGAAAACATAAAGACCGGAGCCAACATTAATATCAAAATAAATTTTTTCATATTCCAAAAGTATTAAGCCAATTTTTTTTCTTAAATACCCAGTTCGGATAAGTAGTAGAATCAGCTTCGTTCATTGCTAATAAAAAGTTGTAACAATTTGCTTTTAAATTGTCACTTGGTACATTGTTGAAAATAGGCAGATCAGAACCGTAAATATAAATTGCGTCATTCGCCCACTCTTTTAATCGTGCAGGATTTCCATACATTTCAATCCCTTTGTTATACATTGGGATAATCTTTTGATTTGGGGTAACGCCGTCTGAATTTTCGTATTTACTTACAGACGCTCCGTTTCCGATTAATTGTACATACCCATCTCTTGCGAAATAGAAGTAAACGAAATAGGCAAGTATTGACTTTTTGGTTGTTGTGTTAAAAAGCCCTTTATATTTTACGCTAAATGTTGAGCCGTTATAATCAACTGTGTATGTTTTGCCGTCCCTTAAATCTTTCCATTTCTGTAATTGAGAACCTGGGGCAAGTGCTAATCCAGCCTCAAACGCAAGATATAGATCAGAACCCAATAGATCAAGGAGTATTTTTTCTTGACAATCAGCAATATATTTGTCAAGCAATCCGGATATGTCCGTATCGGTGACGTTTGGTATTGCCAATTCGCCTATAAAATAGTCCTTGTCTATTAAGTTGATCATTTATTTTGCCTTTTCAGTTTTTGCTTCAGGTTTAACCTTTTCGGGTTTTGCCTTTTCAGTTTTTGCTTCAGGTATTACACCTGTTTTGATGTAGTTATTTACATCTTGTTCGGTAACACCAAGCATGTCACAGATAAGCTCAGTAGCTTTATACCTCTGCTGATTTGTTTTTAAGTTCATTGCTCTTTCCTCCAAATTACGTACTGAAATGTTATTCTTTGCGTTGCCGTATTTCCATCGCCCGTAACGGTGTATTTAAAGTATCTACCATTTACATCAGCAATAGTATTAAGTAATGTATAACTGTCTGCGTTGGCTGTCTTAATGGTATCAACTGCATTTGAAACCCAGTTAGCGCCGTCTAATGATACATATTCAGTTACAAATACGCTGTCTGTAGTTCCTGAAACTTTATCCGTAAACATTGCCGCCCTATACTGATACAGATCGCCTATGTTTACAAAATATGTTTTTGATACCGAAGTACCTGAATTGATGGTGTCGCCTGTGGCTCCTCCAACAGCAGCATACTTCATGTTGCTTGTAATTATCTTGTCTTGAGCAGGCAAGAGAATAAACAAGCAAATAATTGAAATTATAGTTAAAAACAGTTTCATTATTTCTTCCAGATTTTTATTTGAATTTGGGGAGTCATTGTACCAACAGCACTATCCGCCGTTAGTGTGTACTTGTAATATCTGCCGACTATATCGCCTTTAGCCGCTAAAATCTGATATTTAGTAGCGTTTGAAGTATTTACAGAGGTTGAGCTTACTTGTACCCAGTTAGTACCGTCAAGTGAAGTATATTCGACAACTGTAACCGTTCCGATTGTGCCGGTTAGCTTTGTCAGCAACACCGCCGTTCTGTACTCATACAGGTCACCATTTTGCACCTGAATTGTTTTTGATGCACTGCCGGACGCTCCTAATGTTGCATAGGTTACGGTCACATAGTTGTTTGAAGGTGTCATCACCTTATCTTGCGCCTGTGTTAAAAAAACACAGCTTAAAATTGCGAATAAAAATAAAATCTTTTTCATTTTCAAAAAGTATTAAAGGGGGTGATTAAACCCCCGTTAGTTTATACAAGTGTGATAGTTGCAACATCAGTATCCATATCTGAAGAGTAGATAACTGCTGAAGGTTTGCCGGTTCCGAAAGCAACACGGGCAGAAATTACGATTGTTCTCATTCCGGTTGTCAGGTCATCTGAATCAAGACCGATGATCATGTTCATATCTCTGCGTAATCCGATTTCTGCGGCTTCACTCCAAAATACAGCGCAAGTATTAGTTGTCTGTTTTTTGTTTTTAACAACCATAAGTCCTTTGATTGAAACCAAACGACCTAACTGGTCAAATACAACAGAACGGTCAAGTAATGAATTACCATCGGCGTCTTTCAGGTTTTCAATTGCTGAAATCTGATTAGGATTCATAACAACTGCGTTCACTTCATCATCGGTAGCGTTTGCCTGCAACATCATTTTCTCAATGAGGCTGATATAATTAGCCTCTTTTACGCTTGCAGCATAAGTTCCGGCAACAAAAGCGGTATGAGTTGTTCCGGCTGTGGCATAAAGTCCACGGATATCAGTCGAGTTGTCACCAGTTGTGGCAAAAATTTTAGTGTCAATTTTTGACAGGATTCTATCACGTCCAACACGGTTGATTTTGGCGATCAGTTGATCAACATCTTCCAACATTTCCTCAGAAACATGGTAGTAAGTGTTGATTTTGAAAACTTTATACTCAACTGTTTTAAATAGGAATGAAGATTTACCGGCGGCGGTGTCTTCTGCTGTGGTAGCAGTTCCGTCAGTTTCAGTATATTCAACAAGAACGCCGAAATATTTACCTGTAATTGGGATAACAGGAAATACATCCATCGCGCGGGTGTCCTGAGAAATATTCAACTGTACGAGTTTCATGCCGTAAGTTGTCAGGTAGCCAATGTTTACGTTAGTACCCGGAACCATAGCCAAAGGAGTGGTCATGTCAATGGCAACTTTAAAATCCATCGAGCCGAGGAATTTACCTTTTTGAGCGTCTTTAAGACCTTTTATCATTAAAACTTCGCTGCCGTTTTCTTTGGAAGCGTCTTCGTTTTTAACGGTCATGCCTTTTTCAATCAGGGCTTTTTTTACAAAGTCACCTAATCCCATCGCTTTTTGATCGGGTGCGTTTGCTCCTCTTTCTTTCATCGCAGCGATTTCCTCACCCTGTTTACGGCAAGCGTCTGCAATTTCTTTGAATTCTTTTGCAGTAATCCCTTTTAATTCTTCGGGAATTGCGTTTGCTTTTTCAGCGAAATCAGCAAATTTTTTATCCAGTTCATCTTTTTTGTATGAATCAGTTGTAGCGGCATCAACCAGAGTTTTAAACTCAGCTTTAAGTGCCTCCATTTTTTCGGTAGCCTCTTTAGATACTTTTTCTGCAAGGGCTTTTATTTCAGCTTCTGTCATTTTTGTTTATTCTTTTTAGTTAAACTTTTATTTTAATAAACTCGAAACCTTCGAGTACTTTTATTGCGTCCAAAGTGTCATGTTTAGGCGGCTCGTGAGTGCCTTTTTTTGACGGCTCTTGGTTCATTAAGTCAGTCATTATTTGTTTGATCTGCAAGGACTGTAATTCAAATTCCTGCATTGTTTCATCAGTTTGTTTGCCTGTTCTTAATTGTTTTTCAAGCAAATCCATCCGGGTAAACAGATTCAATAAGGCAGATTCTTTTGTTTGTCCTTTTATCCCCACAACTCCTGTAAGCGAGTTCATGCCAAAAAGAACAGTAGAAAATTCAAACAACTCAATTTCTTTGACAACCCAGAAAAACTCGTATTTGTCGACTTTCTCAGGGTTAATTAATTGCGGGTAAAATTCATCATATCGCTGCCTTTGATCTTCATCATTACTGTTTTTATCAGCCATTCCGAGGTCACGATATCTGAAACCTATTGAATGATTATCATACGCCCCTGATTGGTAGTTAATCAAATGGTCATTGCCTTTATTTGATTTGATAATCTCTGATTCAACATATAAAACTTTTTTACCGTCAATTTCTCTTTCATCAGCAACAATAGGAATACCGACTAAATTTTCAGTTGACATCCTATGATCGGCAATGTGTTTGATTTTTGCAACAGCCTTGGATTGTGGCCCTTTATCGTTTAAAGTTTTCACAGCGCAGCCCGGAACAAGAACATCCAAGCCGTCATCGGCATACAGATAGGTATTAGCTACAAACTGAACAATGCGCTTACTTAGATCAATTGCTTTGACCTGATCAGGCATTTGACTGGTTTTAACGGGGTAAAATTTACCCAGCTTTTCCTCTTTTGATTTTGTAATTAATTCATCCATTTTTTGCAAAACTTATATACAAAAATACGTAAGGCATATAATAAAATTATGATTGAATTTTTGCACGTTTAAATTATTGTTGTATATTTGGGAAAATATTTACTTTAAAATTTATTAAAAAATGGAAGGCGAAACAATAATAAGGGTAGAATTAAATGTTGAGGCTCAAGAACTAATTAGCCAATACGTGATTAGCAATGTTCGAATTAAAAAAGATATTGAAGCTGGTATAAAACGAGTTTTTGAAACTATTGACTTAGAAAAAGAGGTTGAAAAATCCATTAAAAATGCTGTTGAAAAAGCAATTAAAGATTCATCTGAATGGGGTAAAATTAGAGAGGCTGTTAAAAAGAAAACAGATGAGATTGTTGAAACCTACATTGAAAAATCAATTGATAACTTCAGGCGGGGCTTTAAAACAGAGTAGTAATAAATTTATAACACATTATAATGAGCGACTTATTGCAAAATTACGGCGAATATAAATCAAAGCGTTTCCCTGAGCTAGAAAAGAAATCATCATATTTTCTCAAAAAGAAACTTGTAGAAAGTTCACAAAACGCAAATAACAATACCCTTAAAGATATGATTGATCATTTTATTGCCATTGGTATTTTGGTTGATCGTGGCGAAATGGATTATCCTGTTGATTTGTTAAGGACTATTTCTGAATTTGCTGATGATGTAAATTATAACCGATTTTAAAAACCGAAACTATGGAACCACGAAATCCTGCTTGGCAACTTTTATTAAGTTTTTTCTTAATTATTGCCGTAATTATTTTTAGTAATTGTTCTACGTCTGAGAATGAAACCGCAACTATCAAATGGATAGGAACGCATAAAAAACCGATAGTATGCAATAAGTCTACTATTAACGAAAAAGGCGATTCAAATTATACCCTTATTGATGCTGATGGTAATATTTACAACACGGGATATACTACATTTGAATTACCCGACACTATAAAACCCATTATCAATACAAAATCAAACGACTACATAAACAAGCAAATTGACAGCCTTATAGTGACTTGTTTTTATTGTGATTCTAATAAGATTACAGCAGATGAATTAAACTATATTTTGAAACTGATTAACAATAAATGAAAACACAAATCTCATACTCCGAAGCGGTAAAATATCCGTACATCCGTGGATTTATCAAACTATGTGCCATTCTTGCCTCACAGGGCGAATTAAAAGAACTTGCCAATATCAGCACAATACCGGACGAAACAATTATTCCTATTCCGTGGCGATTGGATTCAAGTAAAATAATGCCGCGTAAAAAACGCAGGGAAGAAATTAAAAAAGTCAAGCCGTTACTACCTGATGTTGATTATAAATTCATGCTGGCAAAACGGGAATGGATTGAATTGATTGCCCGTCATGTTAAAAAACAAATCAAATGATTAATGTTATAGCAATAATGTTTAATCAGGCAAAAGCCTCAACTACAAAACCCGACACTATATTCTGTTGTGTATGTAAAAGATTTTATCACATTGATAAATTTCAGAAACACATTAACGGAAAAGTACATAAAAGAAACGAAAACGCCTCAATAGGTTTTCCGTATTCATTTGAAATTGATGATGCTATAATTATAGATACATCTGTAACAATACTAAAAGGATAATTAAAATGATTGACCAAATATCAAAAGAATTCGTCTGGAACAACTGCTCAAAAGAACAGCAGGAAATGATTAAGTTAAAGTGGCAGATATTTGAATACATGCAGTCATATAAAGGATATAATTCAGAGGCATACGAGGAGTTATCTGAAATCGTATTTAAAAGCCCCGTCCGGATAAGAAACATTTACGAAAACACTAAAAAAGCTATGCAGAAAAAAGAAACAATTTTTCGAAAAGATGCCGTTCAATTTTCCGGCCTTGACTTTGATCAAGAATGTAAATTTGAGTTTGAAAACAGTATTGAGATCGTACACAAAGATAATCCTACTTTGGTTTTAGGCCATATCTCAGAACTCGAAGAAAACAAAACAGAGGTTAAAGGATATGTCCGGCTTTCGACTTTTGCACAAAGGTATATTAAAACTATGCCTCAGGATGCTGAATTAATGATCATCCCAAAAGGGGTTGTTATGGAGCGAATCGAAACAATTACCGCCTTTAGATTGACTGGTATGGTAATGGGTATTAACTATAAAAAAGAATAACATGACCTGTATAGTAGCAATGATTGACAAAGCAACCGATAGCGTTGTAATGGGCGGAGATTCTGCCGGGGTATCAAATTATGATATTTCAGTCCGAAAAGACTCTAAAGTATTTTATGTAGGTGAGTTTCTAGTAGGTTGCACTACATCGTTTCGCATGATGCAACTGTTAAGATTCTCGGTTAAACCTATAGAGATAAATAAAGATATTTTCGAGTACATGTGTACCGATTTTGTTAATGAAATAAGGAAAGTATTTAAAGAGGGCGGATATGCTGAAATTAAAGACGGTAAAGAGCTAGGGGGTCAATTTCTTGTAGCCTACAAAAACCGTCTTTTTATGATTGATGCAGATTTTCAAGTGTCCGAACATATTAACGGTTACGATGCTGTTGGCTGTGGTTATGCTTATGCTTTAGGAAGTATTTTCAGTCAAAAAGATAAATTACCCACAAGGGGTATTATATACAAGGCCCTCGAATGCGCTGCTTATTTTTCTGCCGGGGTTTGTGAACCGTTTAATATTTTGAGCACCGAGATGATTAAAAAAAGCGAAAATTTAATTGATAATAGGGTATCTGTGAACATAGATACGTGGATGCTTTTTAAAAAAACATTTAATTTTATCGTTGATGACCACAAAAATTTTTGCCTTAACCATAAAATATGTATGTCGTTTGATCAGAATGGTACTTGTTTTATTCATGGTGACAAAAAATATATATTTCAACTAGAATCTAATATTAACTCAAATGAAGCAGGGTATATGCGATCGGATAATATTTTTTACGAACGATGGATTAATTCAATTAAATAATATGGCAACAGAAATTCCAAACTTTTCGGGTCATTGTAACCCACCACCTCCACCACCTGTAAAATATTCACCAATAAGATGTGATGGATGCGGGGCAACTCATGACAGATACAAATGTCCTTATTGTGGAAATGAGAGGGTAATTGTGCCTGCTGCGCCTAAACCTCGAAAAATTAATTATTAAACTCAAAATCAAAGCGCATGGATACAATAACTAAAAAATACAAAATAGATAGCATATCTAAAAGGTTTGATCACCAGTATAAAGATATAGTAATGTCGCCTAAACAAAAGATAATAAGCGAAAGACTAAAGAATGAAAACCCTAAAACAGAGCAACATATTGCTGAAATTATAGGAAATAATACATGGACGGAAAATAAATGTAATGAGTGCGGGGATGATTCTGATGTTTTAATGTGTTTTGAAAATTATGGTACATCGGTTAGTATTTGTCCAGCTTGCTTAAACACAGCATTAAATTCATGTAATTTAAAGGAAAATGAAATCACCGACAAAGACATCATTCCTTTTGCCTGTTATATATTCAAATGGGGCAATCCTGATCCAAAAGGAAATATTATCAATAAAGATGATGTTGATTTGGACGAACTAAAACAATTAAAATCAAAAGGCATAATAAAGTATTTTGAATTTGATGATATTGGTATTAGATTTATTGATAATGATTAATTAATATATTTTCTCATGAAAAACAACCGAAAAAACAGGGCTTTATGCCACATCAGAAAGAAAAACAAGTTAAGATGTGGTATTTATAAATTTCATTATAAGGCAAAAATAAGCAAAGAACTTATTGAGGATATTGTTGAAATGGGTCATGTTGCCGAAACTATCATAAAAGATGCGTATTCAAGCCTATACAGACAATACAAATTAGGCCCTGAGTTAAATAAATGCACAATTGAATTAATATATGAAGATAACGACTGGATTCGTGATACAGCAACTGTATTAATAACTTTAAGGGCAGAAAAATTATGAAAGCTACAATTGTAATAGAAAAAGGAAATGTAGGATCAGATTTTATTATTGATGTAAACGGCATAAATTTTTCTGAACATGTGCCAGTACTTACTAAGTATAACAATAAAGTTGGTGAGGCCATTCCATTTATTGAGAATAATGAATTAAAGGCACAACTTGAAATAAATGATTCTATTATAAATCTTTTCCCTTCTGTTGGTGTTAAGTTGATAGATTACAGAATGAGTGGACCTGTTTTATTTGCCGACAAAAGCAAATTAGTTTGTATAAATTTACATGAAAGCCCTAATCAAGATTTGTCAATAAAAAAAATAAAAGATCAGATATCACTTAATAAATGAACACAATAATCAAAGTAACCTTTAAATCAACCGACAAGTATCAGGACGCCTTTATTGACGCCCTTAACTACTGCCTTGAAAACAAAATTGATGTTGATTTGGTTCACGAGGGTAAAACTATAAAATTGAAATATGCAAAGATGGTCAAACATATCAAGCGTCTCAGTAAGTAACGGATGGTTTTATTTTTGGAGCAACGCCACTTATGACAATGAGATAATTTATTATTATACAAACTAAATACTTAAAAAAATGGTAACTAAAAAAGAATGGTCAGAATTTAGAAACACTGGATTAGTACTTATTATTAATCAAATACTCCATATTTTTGGATGGGCAATAGTTTTTGAAATAGATAACAATGAAATCAAAAAAGTTTATCCGGCAAGGGTTTCGTTTAGAGGGTTTGACAATAAGGACACGGATGATGCGTATAAAAAAGTTAGTAAATACATGCTTGATAATGTGTCTGAATTAAGCGCAGAATCTAATCAAAACGCTTTTATAAATAAAGCAAATAAAAGTAAAGCAAACAACGAATTACACATACACTTAATGTCACATCATCTTTGTTTCGGTAATAAAAAATATCATGATGACTTAAAAGAATTTGCACAAAAACAAGTCATTAATGAAACGCTTTTATTAAAACTAATGGAATATGCCGAAGAATACGCGGATAAAAGAGAACTTTAAAATTACTATTCAGACCCTATTCAGACCCTATTATTATTTAACAAAAAGCCCTCTGTTTTTGGTAACAAAAGGGCTTTTTCCAATTCTATAATTATTATCAAACTTGGGTAGGTCGTTTCATTGCATCAATAAATCCAATAAATTTAGCGGTAGTTTCGGGGCTTAGTTCCCAAATATACTTATCAAACTCAGGCTTATTGACCGGCTGTCTTCCCATTTCAACCAGCCAATCATTACGGGTAATAAGCCCTGACATCCACTCAGATTGCAACCTACTGCTTTTACTTGAATCTACTTGCGCCTTTTGTAACTGATCCTCCTGCATGCATGGGACATGGGCAAAAGAAACTTTAATAATTATTCCGTCTTGAATAGTATTGAAATGTCTGTTTAATTCATCTGCCCACGAATTTGCGCCGGGTATAATCACATTATTATAAAGTTGCTTTTCGCCCTCCTGGTTATTCTTAAATGTTGCCCCTTGAAGCGAATTAAATAAATCCCGTGGAAATTTAAAAGCATCAAGAACCCTGTTTCTGTATCGCTCATGCTTTTCATCTAACTGAAGACTGGCTACGTTTGCAATAGTTGATTGATACTTTAAAGACATCGAAGTGATAAGGTACTGGTACTGGTGTGATCCAAGTCCATACTTTTTAAACTCCTCTTGAACCCGTTCTTTTTCTGTGTCATCAAGCGGTAACCATCCTCCCTGATCTTTCTGATCGTTCGTAAATATTCCGATTGAGCCATGGTTTGATATAAGGACATTGTCAGCATCATATACGTTGTAAAGGTTGGTTATTGCCTTGCTGACAAGATCAACCGATGATTGTCCCTCTATATCTTCACTATCAACCCTACCGTTAGAATGGTGCAATACTTCATTTGTGGGTATTGGTCTGACTGTGCCTAAAAAATTAAGCTCATAACCGGATATGATTTCTGATTCTTTGCTTTGACCATAAAGTTTGCGGGTAGTTTTTGGGGTTACATCTAAAGAAGGCAAAACCCACATAGTATAAACATTTTTTGCAGATACATTTTGAAACCCGAAACGCAAGGGGGTGTAAATATACCCGTTACCAAATATTTCAAAATTCCTTTGCGCCTGTTCCCAAAATTCTGACTTAGCCTGTAATGGGTTTGGTTTGTTAATTAGTTTTTGCAGTTCGTGATCTGGTAATTTTTTACCTGTTTTCAAGTCTTCAACCCAAATATCCATACCGGCCATACAGGTAGCCTTATAATTTACAGGGGTGTTTACTTCGGGGATATCCTTATAAACCTTATACTGTGCAATTTTCTTTCCAGCTCCGAACCAATTAGCCATAAGCGATCCGGATGCAGCAAAATAAGCCGGGTTAACGCCGCTTGTCATTGATTTTTGACCCCAATCAAAAGCCCATTTCTTGACATCTTTTGAAGATATTCCGAGTATTTTAAATTCCTTATTTGCCATCGTAATAAATTTTTTCAAATATACAACTAATTTGATAAAATAATTTAATTTTTGCTTTCAAAATATGAATAGGCAATTTTTAACAAGTATTCTGCCATTGCCGTAACGCTGTCAATCGCATCATCATGCTTTGATTTACCGTTTTTTAAGTATGTTGTCATCTGCTTGATAAAATCTTCGTATTCGCTGCCCGGTTCGATATCATCCCGGAAAACAAAGAACTCTTTTATAAATCCAAGATTTGAAAGTACCCGTGTATGTTTGTTTGAATGATGAAAATCTCCAGTTACCATTGTTGGAGCCGCTTTTTTTCTCAACTCTTTCATGAAAGTACTACCACCGGAATTTGTTTCTACCCGACAATACTTCAATTTATGCGATCTGCATTTTTCGGCAGCAAGTGGAATTGTTACATCTGTGTTTGAGGTTGTAAAAATCACATCCGGAATGTAAATTTTTCCACCCACAAGATAACCAATAGGCATACTCAGATAATCAGTTCCTTCGTCTGCCGTATCAATAACAGCTACCTTCATACAGTTTTCATCAAACTTAAAGTCTTTCATTTTAAACCTTTGCAGGTCTTTTTCAGGTAGGGCAATCCCTTTTATATCAACAGGTGATTGCATATATTCAGCATCCCATATCTCAACTGTTGTCCGTCTTTTTTCTTCAAGATAACTTTCCGTACTTCGAACTGATTCACAGAATGATTTACCATCAACCAACGCCGGGATAATAATTATAATATCATACTCACCATTTTCCATTGATTTGCCTATAACGTCATTTTTTGACCATCTTGTACCTATATCAAGGTTCGGACAATCCCCCTCTATTCTACTATTGTGCGCCCCGTCTTTCCATCTGTGCGTATTTTCATTTATTGTTTCGCTTAAAGCATCATCAAGCCCTCTGTATAGGTCATCTGTGATAGATATAAGTGAAGCCCCAAAACCGATAATAGTACCTCCGACACCAGCTCCAAAATAACTTACTTGTTTTGCCTTATCGGTATTCCATCCATCAAGTGACTGTTTGTCTGATGATAATACAACATCAAATATTTCTTTAAATTTATCAGATTTAACTATGTTTCTTACATCGTATGAGAATTTTTGATACAGTCTTTCAGTACATGAATTTCTCATTAATGATTCAACGGGATAATTACCCAGTGCCCATGCAGAGCAAACAGAAACAACATAGCTTTTGCCGGCACGCGGAGCCATATTTACTGTTGCTTTTTTTGGGTTTTCGGTAAACTTTTTTAGGTATCTTGATTTTCTTAACCGTTCAATTATCGGCTGTGGGGTGTTCTCTTTTTGGATCAGGTATTGAAAAGTATCAGCAACACACCTGAGATATGGGCGTTTTTTAAACAAGTCATCATAATGTAGGCAGAATTCCCAAGCGTCTAACTGGCAGAGAAGTTTACTGGCCGCCGTCCTTATCGGGTTCTTTATTGGCGAGTTCTCTGATTTGTTCATAGGTTAGTCCTGTTAAATCTATATTTGTGACTGGTGTTTTTTGCTTGTTATCAACCCCGTAATATCCGATATGCTTACCAAGTTCTGTCAATGCTTTGGTTTTATCAAATAGCTTTACTTTGATTTGTTCAACATCGACAACGTCAGGTTTTTCAGACGTGCCAATATTTCTTTTTAAAACCCTTGTTTCAATGCTTTCAATAGCCGCTTTTTGATCATCTGTAAGTAGTTCCAATTCTTTTCGCTCTATCCATGTATTGTGTAGGTGAGCAATTGAAGTAAACGCCAATCTTTCCCATTCACGAGTAATTCTTTCGGCAAGGTCTAAACTATTTCCTGATAATTTATTTTGAAGTTCTTTAACATATTCTTTAATGACAAGTTTTGACAAGTTTTCAGTTGCTATTCTGTTTGCCGTTTTTTCACTATACCCCGCCCGAATAGCCGCCTGAGTGCCGTTATTATCAATAACATATTCCTCACAAAATCTTTTTTGCTTATCGGTTAATTCGTTATTGATTGTTTTAGGCATTACTTTAATTATTCGTTATTTCCTCTTATAAATTAACCTACCTTTACCCGCTTTGATCTCAACCATCCGAACCTCTTTCATTTTACTTACTCTGCATTTTTTCTGTTTGACTGAGTAAATGTTCACAATCACATCAAACCCGGCTTTTAATGAACTTTCGTAGCGTTCTAAATGCCTTTTGACTTCGTGAGGTTTTACGGCGTCTTCGTTGATTACTTCTGTGTTTGGGGTTGGGTTCATTTGTTTTTATCAAGTTGTTTTGAAAGTTCTTCGATATTTTTAATCGCTTTTTCAATCTGATTAATTACCGTTATTTGCTTAACCGTTGAATATATTTCTTTTACTTTTTCAATAGCATCAGCAAATTCTTTGTGTGGATTTTTCATTCGAGGCTGAATTATAAACTCCCTGACATCGTTTAAATCGAATTTAACACCACCGTCAGGATAACTGCCTTTTGCAAATGTTTGTTTTTCTTCAATAAAATCAATTGCAAATTCACCACTTACAAAAAATACCATTTTACCATCTTTGTAAATAGTGGCTTCTTTTTTGATTTTATTCATCTGAATTTCATCAGCCTCAATATCAAATTCTGTTTTTTGAAAATATACTTTGTAATTCATATCTATTTAGTTTTAAGATTTTCAATAGTGAGATTCAAAGCGGTTATTTCATTCCGTAAATCCTGAATGATTTGTTCTTTGCCGTTTGAGATTGTCATTTCACGGTCAAGGTCTTTTTTAAGTTCTATGATTACATCCTGAAGTTTATTGTTTCCTACTTCCATATTTTCAATCTGAGCAACAAGATCGTTGTGCATCATATCCTCCATTTCATACCCTGATGAATTACCGAGCCCTTCGATTATCTCAATTAACTCGTTTGGTTGGTCTGTTTTGATTGTTAGTTCTATCATAGTTTTTCAAGTTTTTGAATTTTCAAATAAACCTTATTTGCCTCATCATTTTTCCCTGCCTTGCAAAGCTCAGAGTACTTTTCATTGAGTTTTTTGAGTTTTTTTAATCTCCTGATTTTATCCTGAGCAACCCATGTTTTAAATTTAATCGTAGTGTAGTAAGATGATTCATGTAGAATTGTTCCGACTATTCCGATAATGAAAAACACTATATGAAACACAAGTTTTACAGGGCGGTAAATCCAGTAAATCGGTTGTAATCGGTTTTTAGTTTTCAGTTTCATAATTATGATATTCTTATGATTTTTTCAATATCAGTTTCGTTTACGTTTTTAGGATTAATATAAAAAATAATCGTTCCTTTTTCGCTTTTAGTTGTTATATTCCTTTTATTAAACTTTATTTTAAAGTTGCCGTCAACATACCAATCATTAACATGATTATATCCGGCACTCAGTAATAATTCGTTAATTTTTTCAGTTGTCATATCTGCAAATATAATTAATCGGAATTTAAAAAGCAAATTAATCGTTATCAATTACAAATTTTACATTAAACAATTCAATGTTTTTGCGCCCGTTGTAGTTTTTCATAGCCGCAGGATAACTGATTTTATTGGTTTTTGCGTAGTCTGAAACGGTTTGCAAATTTAGATACTGACCGGCCAGTTTAATATTTTCAACTATAAATTCATTTGAAACTTCCCTATTAATAAAAAGTTCTTCGATTCTTTTTAGTATATTTTGTTCTTTTTCAGTCATTTGTAAGTGGTTTAATATTTTATACTACTGTTATAAAGGAGTTAGGCACAATAATAAGAGCCTACCCATTTCGTCTTAATTTAGCATTTCGCCTATCATCATCTGTTGGTAATTTATTACATACTCGATGACTTCTTGTATATTCACCATCCTTATTGCATACACCTTCATATTTATAATTTACATCTTCATCAAAGTGTTTGCAATTATCACATCTAACTGGCTTTAATTTATTTCCCATGATAAAAATTACTGTGCCTAACACTAAATATAAAATATACGGGTGTCAGTGCGTATATGAACGGCATTACCTTTAATTTACCTTCGTGTATCGGGATAGGATGCCGCTTTTAATCCCGTACATTTCATATTTTTAACGTTAGC
>Ga0172381_10000958_pt1 | contig 35746 bp, 29 predicted proteins | sample Leawel6488metaG_FD_119754 | JGI IMG/M metagenome (GOLD analysis project Ga0172381, IMG submission 119754) | Leachate microbial communities from a municipal landfill in Southern Ontario, Canada - Leachate well 64-88 metaG | ecosystem: Engineered > Solid waste > Landfill > Unclassified | place... | reverse complement strand
CTTTGATGCCCAAATGGATGTTCTTTATCAGGCGGTGTACCTGCAAAATGATAACTAATTACTGTAATTATAGATGTCCCCATATCAGATAAACTATTAATACCATCAGCTAAAATAGATACAGAGCCAAAAACAAGACCCACTATAATCTTACCAACAGAAATTAATAAATTTGAGATAATTCCAAACACTCCACTTAAAATTCCATATTTATTTCTTACTTTAGTGTTTGTATAATTATTATAATCTTTAATAAATATTTTTCCCAATAATTTTATCATAAATCCACCTACATGCTTATACTATTTTAACACTTACACTATCATAATTCAAGAAAACAATCACGTAATAAAATTTATATACATATTTTCCCATAAAAAAGCAGCATAATTTATGCTGCTTAAAATAATATAATTAATCAATGTAAATATTTACTATATCCCCATCTTCACTTTGTATATTAACAATTTCTCCAGATTTTCCACTCTCAATAAATTCATTTATTAAATCCATATCTATACTATTATTTAAAAAATCTTCTCGAACACCACTTAATTTAATGCTTTTATTAATTTTACCATTTTTAAATAAAAATCTTACTGCTTTAAGTGGAATATTAATCATTACTTTATCACCATCTTCAGATATAACTTTAATATGCAATAATCTTTTTTTATCATTAATATTTATTTCTGCTTGTTTCTTTTCTTCTTTTTCTGTATCTGTACTGTTTGTAGTTGCTTTTAATAATTCATTAGCTTCCTCAACAGTAATAATACCTTCCTTTAACATATCTAAAATTTTAATTCTCTCTTCCATTATCTTTATCCCCTTTTATAAAATGTAATAATTCTTCATCTAATTTAGAAAAAGCTTCGTTAACTTCATCGTAACCTTTTTTTAGACTTTCTTTAATACCTTCACTATTAATTTTTTTTACTTCTTCACCAAATTTATTTAACGAAACTTTTAATGATTCATTAAATTTATTGAATTTTTCCCTACATTTACTCTCTTTATTATTATCAATATCTTCAATTGTTTGTAATAGTTCATCAGCTTCACTAACAGTAATATTTCCATTTTTCAACATTTCAAGAATTTTTAATCTTTCGTCCATTTATAAATCCTCCCCCATTAGTTTAACAATTTGTTTATCTAACTTTTTAAACCCTTTTTTAATACCTTTATAAGCTTTTTTAACATTTGGTTCAATTAAATCACGGTTAATTTCTTTCATTTTACAATCAAGATTATTTATAGCATTTTTTAAAGAGTTATTTTTTTTAATAGTATTTTGTTGCTTTTCATCATCTAATGTTTCAAATAATCTTAAACCTTCATCAACCGATATTTGTTTACTGCTAATCATATTCAAAATATCAATTCTGTCCATTACTTAATCTCCTTTAATAACTGCATAGCTTCTTCATAACTAATTTCATGTTTAGCAAGTCGATCAAGTATTTCAACTCTTCTTGTATCTTCTACTTCTTCACTAATCTTATAACCTAAACTAACTAAAACATCATTCAACATTTTTTTAACAGTAGGATATGAAACATTTAATTCCTTCTCAACAGCTTTAATACTTCCTTGATTAATTAAGAAAGCTTCAACAAATTCTAATTGCTCTTTATTCAGTAAACTAAGAGGTGATAATCTAAACTCACCATTAATGTCAATCTCACAATGATCACAATGTAAACTTTTAATAGTTAATGGTTTAGAACAAATAGGACACCTTGAAATAACTTCATTTTTCATAATTTAATCTCCTTTATAATTATTTTGATAATTTTTAAACTTTGCGTTTAATTGAATTGTATCTTCATACGCACCTAACCAACCTTCACTAAAACAAAAAATAGGTAAATGCATTAATGAAAACAAATTTAAAAATTTATTAAAATTTGTTTTCCTAATTTTAAATTTTCTTGTTTTTACCTTTTTATAATCAGTTAAATCTTCATTATTAGATGACAACTTTCCTGAAACTGCTGTTTTTAAAGCTTTATTCATTTAAAATTCCCCCACTTCATCTATTATTATATATTAAAAATTAATATTGTCAAGTGTTATATTAATAAAATTAATAAATTAATTAACTTTTTTAATTAATATGTTGAATAAATATTTATTTTAATAAAAAAAAGCTACTATATAGTAGCTTTAAAATTATTTAGCATTATTTTCAATATATTCAACAATAGCTTTAACAGTATTAAGATCTTTTGCATCATCATCTGAAACTGAAATTCCAAATTCATCTTCAAGTGCCATAACTAATTCTACTGCATCTAATGAATCCGCACCCAAGTCTTCTGATAATCTAGTTTCTAAAGTGATTTTAGTTTCTGATACGTCCAGTTCCTTAGATATAAGTTTTTTAACTTTTTCAAAAATCATGTAAATATCCTCCTAAGTTCTAATGTATTATATACTATTAATAATCCTTTTGTCAATTTTTATCCCCTAAATAATTAAGAAAGGAAGGGATTACAAATTTAATTGCTTTGGGAAGGACTTTAATTGATAAAATATTATTTTTTAAAACCTCTCCATCTAAAGCATAATAAAATGGCTCTTTTGCACTATATTCTAACATCTTACATTCATAACTAGTTATTATATCTTTAAATACAGGATTATTTTTAAAATTACCATTTTTATATTCAGAAATTAACTTTGCTATTTTAAACCGTGAAACTTTTTTTATTCTAACAATATCCAAAATTCCATCATTAATAATGGCATCAGGACCACCCCTATAACCACCACCATAAGTTGTCCCATTAAAAATAGCTGATAATAATACTTTATTATTAATATTGATTTTTTCACCATCTAAAGTAATATCAATCTTTTGTCCAAATCTTGTAAACATAGCTAAAATAACTCCAAGATTATAAGCCATTTTACCTGATACAAAAGGAAATCTTCTTAAAACTCCTAAAAAATGAACGACCTTAGCATCAAACCCTAAATTACAAACATTAATTGCAAATCGATCATTTACTTGCATTAAATCAACTTCAACAACTTTAGGATCTGTGTATTGACTTAAATCTAGAAAATCTTCTTTTTCGCCAAAATTTTTTATAAAATCATTACCTGAACCAGAGGGATAACATGCCACATAAGCGTTTTTATAACCATAAGCACCACTAACTACTTCATTTAAAGTACCATCTCCACCACAAGCAAAAAAACATACTTCTTCTTGTGTGTTTTCCATATATTTAGTGACAAATCGCCATGCATCAAGTTTTTGGGTTGTTGAATAGATTTCATAATCTTCAGATTTATAATATTTTTTTACCATATCTGAAATATATGACTCCGAATTTTTTTGCCCTGCAGCAGGGTTAATTACAAACACTTTCTTCATAAAACTCCTAATCATGTAAACTCAAAATTTCTCTTTTTGTATATTCATATAAATCAAAATTAATATTCGAAGAAACAGCAATCGATAAAACATCAAAATAATTAGAAAGAAATCCCATCATTATTTGTACAGCTTCTAAAGAGTTGCCTCCTCTTAATTTTTTCAACACAAAAAGATACTTTTCAATAGCTTCTTTATCTTTTAAATTTATCAATAATCCTTTTAAACCCAATTTAGCATTTTTAAAATCATATTGATATCTTAACATAATTGCAAAATCATTATGTAAATTATTTACTAAAAAAAATGAATATGCTACATCATTTCGACTATAGGCTGCCTTAAACTCTAATAATTTATAACAAAAGTTATTAAAAACTTCTCCATACTCACTAGGACTAAGTGATAAATCCATATTACCTATATCACTTAAAATATCATTAGGATCATAAATAGGTAATATAGAATCTAACTTCAAAAAATCTTGATGTAAGACGATATTAAATTCAAATCGTAATCCTTTATCAAACAAACAAGATAAATGAGTTTTATTAATATTATTTTCTTTAATATAAATAATATCATCATAAGCAGAGAGATAAGTAATTCTTTTATCTATAAGAGCCCTACGGTTTTCATCATTTACAATAACAAAATAATTAACATTTGAATATTCATCTTCTTGACCTCTTGCAAGAGAACCCTGAAGAAAAATAGCACTGACCAAATTATCTTTTATAATGGCTTTAGATATTATTTCTACAGCATCATATTGTTTCAACCTACCACCTCTTTAGACAATCTATTTTTCATCTTGAGGAGAAATCATAGTTAGTTCTATTCTATTTTTTGTTAAATCAACTGATACTACCCAAACCTTAACAATATCACCAACAGAAACAAGATCAAATGGACGTTTAATAAAAGTTTTGCTCATTTTTGATAAATGAACTAATCCATCTTCTTTAACACCACAATCAATAAATGCGCCAAAATCAACAACATTTCTAACTGTTCCTTGTAGTTCCATTCCTGGTTTTAAGTCTTCTATTTTTAAAACATCACTTCTTAAAATTGGTTGATCAAAACTATCTCGTGGATCTCTTAGCGGAGCTTCTAAAGAATCTAAAATATCATTAAAAGTATATTCGCCAATTTCACTAAACTCTTTAAAAAATTTCTCACGATTTAAGCCACTTATTTTATTCATTAATTCATCACTACCAATATCGTCTTTAGAAAACCCTAATTTTTCTAAAATTTTTAATGCTGAAGAATAACTCTCAGGATGAATACTTGTCATATCTAATTTTTCATTACCATCAGGAATTCTTAAGAAACCAATACATTGTTCTAATGTTTTAGGACCAATTCCTTTAATTTTACTAATCTCGTCACGATTTTTAAACATACCGTTTTTATCTCTATGTAAAACTATATTTGCTGCAGATCTAGAATTTAATCCAGCAACTCTTGTTAACAAAGGAACAGATGCACTATTGATATTAACCCCAACAGAATTAACAGCAGTTTCAACAACAAAATCTAAAGAATCACTTAATTTTGCTTGCGAAACATCGTACTGATATTGTCCAACACCAATTGATTTTGGATCAATTTTTACTAATTCACTTAGAGGATCTTGTAATCTTCTAGCAATAGAAGCCGCAGATCTTTCCTCAACAGCATAATCTGGAAATTCTTCTTGAGCTAGTTTTGATGCTGAATATATTGATGCACCTGCTTCATTAACAATTATATATTGTACAGGTTTATCTATTTCTTTTAATACTTCAACAATAAAACTTTCAGTTTCTCTACTAGCAGTACCATTACCAATTGCAATAATTTCTATATTATATTTTTCAATTAATCTCTTAATAGTATTAACTGATTCAATATATTTTTTATCTTCTTCAGATACTACTTCATTTACTTTTCTTTGATTAGGAAACATCTTGTCAATAGCTAGCACTTTTCCAGTAGTATCAACAACAGCTAACTTACAACCAGTACGATAAGCTGGATCGACTCCTAAAACCATTTTCCCCTTCATTGGTGGAGTAAGAAGATAACTCTTCAAATTAGCTGCAAAAACAGAAATAGCTTTATCTTCAGCTTTTTCTTTTAATTGTGCTCTAACTTCCCTTTCAATAGAATTTTTAATTAAGCGATTATATCCATCATTTATTGCTTCTTCAATTTGTTCTACTGCAATTGACTTAGTGTTATCATTAATTATTCTTCTTTTTAAAAATGTTAAAATTCTATCAACATCTTCATCAATATTAACTTTTAATATTTTTTCAGATTCACCTCTATTAAGGGCTAAAACTCGATGTTCTTTTAAAGAATATACTGGTTCAGTATAGTTATAATACATTTCATAAACACCTTTTGGATCCAAAGAAGGATCAATAACAGTAGATGTTATATTACTTCTTGTTTCAAAAACTCTTCTAATCCATTTTCTAAACTTAGCATCATCAGAAATCATTTCAGCAATTATATCTCTTGCTCCTTGTAAAGCCTCATTTGCATCTTTTACAACTAAATCATTTTTCACTTGTTCTTCAGTAGGTTCTACAGTTATATATTTACTTGCTTCTTCTATAAGGTCGCCTTCCATAGGAAAACTAAGTAACCATTCTGCTAAAGGTTCTAACCCTTTTTTCTTAGCTTCTGTTGCTCTTGTTTTTCTCTTTTCTTTATAAGGACGATAAATATCTTCAATTTCAGATAATTTGGTACTTGCTAAAACTTCTTGTTCAATCTCTTTAGTTAATTTACCTTTTTCATCAATTAACCTAAGAACATCTTCCTTACGCTGAGCAAGCTTTAGACCATAATCCCAAGCTTGATAAATTGCTCTAATTTGATCTTCATCTAACCCACCAGTTACTTCTTTTCTATATCTTGCAATAAAAGGAACTGTTCCACCTTCTTCAATTAACTTTAAGACTGCATTAATATTGTCTATTGACACTTTCTGTTCGTCTTTAATCTGTTTTTTTAATTCTTCAGTAATATATTTATTCTCAACCATTCCTTTACCTCCAGGCCATCATCTCTAATTCTAATTACAACAAACTTAAAACAATATTTACTCACCAAATGTAAGTAATCCAAATACTCTATATAAAATCCAAAAACAAGCTTTGGTCCTTATTAAATCACGACTTCCCTTAAAATTTTTTTTCTCAGAAATAATACGTTCATTTAAATAAATTGAATAACAAACATCACCAACATTTAAATTTTTTGTTTTTCCCGTTGGTCCTGCTAATCCACTAACACTGATGCAAACATTTGCGTTTGTTACTGCTCTTAATCCCTTAACCATTTCTTCACAAACTTCAAAACTTACAACTCCATATTTATCAATTGTTTCTTTATTTACTTGTAAATGCTTAATTTTAGCATCATTTGAATATGTAACAAAGCTTTCATTTAATACACTACTTGCTCCACTTACGCTAACAATCATACTAGATAGCATTCCACCAGTACAACTTTCCCCAAAACTAATTTTATATCCTTTTTCTTTTAATAAAGAAACTACTTTGTTTTCTATAGTATCATAATTATCACTAATTATAAATCTTTTCATTAGCTTTTCAAATTCTAAGCAAACCTTATTAAATTCTATAATATCATCATTAAATCCATTTATTTGATACCTAATTCTACCAATACTTCCATAAGGATTTATAGTTACATTTTTTAATTGGTTATACAAAGGTTTTAATAAATCTTCAAAATGACTTTCAGATTTTCCCATTATTAAATATTCTTTATTTAAAAAATTATTATTAACATTTTTCTTTAAATAAGGAATCACATAATCTTCCATCATAGGAATATTCTCATGAGGAGGGCCAACCAATAAAATTAGTATTTTATTGTTATATTCAATAATTAGCCCATCAGCTGTTCCAATTTTATTAGGAATCAAAATTGAACCCTTAGGAAAATATGCTTGTTTATTATCAGATTCAGCTTTTTCTCCATCAAAGTATACATCTAATAAACTAAGTGCTTCTTCTCTTAATTCAAGGTCTAAATTCAACTTTTCAGCTACAGCTTCTTTTGTAAAATCATCATGTGTTGGGCCAAGCCCCCCAGTAATTATAACTACTAAATCTTTTGAATTAAGAAAACTATCAATTTCTTCTTCAATTCGTAAATGACTATCACCTATTGCAACATGTTTAGAGATTAAAAACCCCAATTTAGTTAATTGATAAGCTAAATAACTACTATTTGTATTGACAATCTGTCCAGATAATACTTCATCTCCAACACTTATAATCCTTGCGTTTTTCATATATTAAACCTAAAAAGAACAATATCTCCATCTTTAAAGACATATTCTTTCCCTTCAGATCTCATTTTACCAGCTTCTCTTGCCTTAAGTAAACCTCCAAATTTCATAAAATCATCATAGCTCACTACTTCAGCTCTTATAAAACCTTTTTGAAAATCTGTATGTATTACACCTGCACATTCAGGAGCTTTCATTCCTTTTTTAAATGTCCAAGCACGACATTCTTTTTCACCAGCAGTAAAAAATGTTGAAAGACCTAATAAATCATATGTTTCTCTCACTAATTTATCTAAACCACTTTCATCAATACCTAAATCTTCTAAAAACATTTTTTTATCATCACCATCTAAATCAGCTAATTCTTCTTCAATCTTCGCACAAATAGCAATAGCCTTTGATTCATTACTAGATGCATATTCTCTAACCTTATTAGTATATTCATTATCTTTATTTATCATATCTAGAGATACATTCATAATATATATAGTCGGTTTAATTGTTAGAAAACTATAACTTTTAATTGCTTCAATTTCTGCTTCAGCTAATTTAGCACTTCTTGCTGGAAATCCTGCTTCTAAAGTTTCTTTGATTTTTATTAAAGCATTATATTCTAATACAGATTCATAATCAACCTTTAATAATGCTTTCTTTTCAATTTTAGGAAGCCTTTTTGTAATCACTTCTAAATCAGCAAATATTAATTCTAAATTAACAGTTTCAATATCATCGATAGGATCAATTTTGTTAGATACATGAATCACATCATCATCATCAAAACAACGCACTACTTGACATATAGCATCAACATTTCTAATATGACTTAAAAATTGATTTCCTAACCCTTCTCCCTTACTTGCACCCTTTACAAGACCAGCAATATCTGTAAAAGAAAAAGATGTATATACTACACTTCTTGGATTGACAATATCAACAATGTTTTTTAATCTAACATCATTTACATCTACATAACCTACATTGGGTTCTATAGTGGCAAAAGGATAATTAGCACTTAAAGCCTTAGCTTTTGTTATTGCATTAAATAATGTTGATTTCCCTACATTAGGTAAACCCACAATACCAGCAGTTAATGCCATATTATCACCTATCTTTCCTTTAAATATATAATATTATAGCATATTTTACTATGTTTTGAAAGTAAAAAAACATATATCTACTATTTAATGAAATAAAAAAGAAGCCCTTTAAAAAAGAGCTTAATAACAGATTAAAATATTCCTTATAAAATAAAAATTTAAATATTTTTATTGTTTTTTTCAATAAAATCAATAAATGAATTTATTTGATTTAATATAAATCCACTACTCATCTTAAAATCAACCTTTCCATCCTTAATCATATTCATTGCACTAGGAATAGCAACCTTAGGATTACTCATTACTTTCATATTTAAATAATTAAGCAAAGAAATTAAATGATGTTGCGCTAACATTGTCCCACACATTCCAGGAGACATCCCACTAATAGTAACGATTTTTCCTGATAAAACTTGCTTTTCACTTTTACTAGCTGGTCTAGATAACCAATCTATTAAATTATTTAAAACTCCCGGAAAAAATTGATTATACTCAGGAGTGAAAATCCATAAAGCATCTGCGTTTTTTACTTCGCTTCTAACTCTTTTTACAGCATCAGGAGCATTTGCTTCTAAATCTTGATTAAAAAAAGGAACATCTTGAAAATCTAGCAATGTAAATTCAACACTATCTTCAAGAAGTTTTTTTACTTCAAGCGCTAATTGCTTATTAAATGACTCTTTTCTAAAAGACCCTACGATTCCTAATATTTTAATTTTTTTCATATATTTCTCTTTCTCTATTTAATAACTAATTTTAGTTTGAATAAAAGTACCATTATTTAAATCATCAAATGCTTTTTTCAATTCTTCTCTAGTGTTCATAACTATTGGACCTCCCCATGCAATTGGTTCATTTAATTCTTTAGAACTAATAAACAACACTTGAATATCATTATCCAATGCTTTAATTTCCACATATTCACCTTTAGAAAGTTTAATTGCTGTTTTTTCTCTAACAAACTTCCCTGCAATATTCGCATCTCCAATAAGTGTAAAAAGCATAACTGATGAATCTTTATTAGTTTTTAATTTAAAAGAACAATTTTTAAAAAGATGTATATCATAATAATCAAGTGGAAGATATTTACTTAAATATCCAATATTATTTTCATACTTTCCAGCAAGTAATCTAAGCTTACCATTTTCAAGCTCAATTTCTTTAATTTCATTATTTTTGATACTACAATAAGCTGGTACTACCATTTTATCTTTTCTTGGAAGATTCAACCAAAGTTGCACTCCCAACAATCTTTCTGCTGCAGGCAATCTTTCTTCATGTAAAATTCCAGAACCCGCAGTCATCCATTGTACTTCCCCATCACTAATCATATCTTCATTTCCTAAACTATCCCTATGAGTCATATACCCACGATATAAATAACTAATTGTTTCAATTCCTCTATGAGGATGCATTGGAAATCCTGCTGTATAATCACTTGGATTAATGCTATCAAATGAATCTAGCATTAAAAAAGGATCAAATTCTTCTACAGTTTGATTTCCTAAAACTCTAACTAAATTAACTCCAGCTCCATCTTGAGTTTTAAATCCTTGAACTTGCTTTATTATTTTTCTTTCCATTTATCTTCTCCTTAATATTATTAAAAATGAACTAAATAGACACCCCGTATTAAATCGCCTAAATATTTCATTTTTATCAAATTTATTCAAAAGTAATAATTACTTCAATAAATTCATTACCTCTATATACTAAAAATTCAGCACTATCACCTTTTGTCATCTCTCCAAGTATTGCTCTAAATTCATATGAATACATTATTTTTTCTCCATTAAAAGAAACAATAATGTCATCTGCAAATAAAATGCCATTAGAAATAGAATCTACTCCTACTTCAGTAATATAAACTCCACTATTAATTCCCTCAGGTAATGATGTTATAGGATTTCCAGAAGAATCAGTAAAACTTTCATTAAACTTAGAATCAATTATTTCTTTTATCATATAAATACTAATACCTAATTTATATCTTTGAGGAGTTATTCCTTTTTCCAATAATGGCAACAATTTTTGAATTGTTGAAAGAGGAATTGCAAATCCCATATTATCAATATCATCACTAACTAACTTTAAAGTATTAATACCTATTAATTTACCTTCTAAATTTATTAATGCTCCACCACTATTGCCTGGATTGATTGCTACATCATGTTGAATATATTCTGCATCCCAATCATTTATTAAATCTCCATCAGTATCATCTGATAAATATCTTTTTCCATGAGAAACAATTCCAAATGTTGCACTACCATAATAATCATATCCATTTGGATTTCCGATAGCTATTGCAAAATCACCACGCTCAACTTGTTCACTCATAAACTCAACCGGCTTTATAAACTTCTCTGTAAAAAATTTAACTACAGCAACATCAACTTTATCATCAAAACCTAAAACTTCTGCCTCATAATAAACACCTAAATCACCATCATATACTTCAACACTTACAATATCTTTCTCATTATCACTAACAACATGTCTGTTTGTCATTAAATAATATTCAAAATGATCTACAGTATTATCTAAAATTGCTTGCATATAATCTTCCATTGCTTCGCCATCACTATTAATCGCTAAAACCTTATAAACAACACCACTACCAGTACTATATGGAGTTAATTTATCGTTAACATTAATATAACTAGTAATTCCTAATACAGATGGCGCAACAATATCAATAGCAGTTTTAACTAAATTTTCAAAATCTTCAATATTTATTATTGCATTATAAATATTATTATATATTTCATTAGTAATAACTTCATTACTCTCAATAAGTTCATTTATATTATCTATTAATGTTCTTTGTAAAATTAATATTTGCTCTTGGTCTGCAATTTTTGTCTCTTGTTCTGCAATTTTTGTCTCTTGTTCTGCAATTTTACTTTCTTGAGCCAACAACATTTCTTCTTGTTCTTTAATTTTATTTTCTTGAGATATAAGTTTATCATTAAAATCACTAATCAATTCATCATTACTAAAATCACCTAAATTATCACTTGTCCCATCATCATATAAAATAATCATTTCCCCATCTTCATTTAACGTTATACTAACAACTAATTTATTATCATTATTATCAGTGCAACCCATCAATGAAAATGATATAAATATACCTAAAATAAATATTAGAACTATTTTAATATTCTTCATAAACATCTCCTCATATTACTCAAAAGTATATGAAAGATTGACATATTCACCATCTCTATATACTTTAAATGTCGCTGTATCACCTTTCACCATTTCTCCAAGCACTGCTCTAAATTCATAAGAATATTTTATTTCTTGACCATTAAATAAAACAATTATATCTCCAGGTAAAAATAAACCTTCAGATATAATATCCTCATTCGGTTCAATCACATAAATACCATTTGTAATATCTTCAGGAAAAGACTCAATTGGATTCCCTTCAGCATCTGTAAAATTTTCATTATACTTAGAATCAATTATATCTTTTACAGTATAAATATTAATACCCAATTTAAATCGCTCCGGTACTTCCCCAGCTTCTAAATATGGCAATAATTTACTTATTGTATTTGTAGGGATAGCAAAACCCATATTATCAACTTTAGAACCAACTAACTTAAGAGTATTAATCCCAATCAATTTACCTTCTAAATTAATTAAAGCTCCACCACTATTACCAGGATTTATAGCAACATCATGTTGAATATATTCTGCATCCCAATCATTTATACTATCTCCATCAGTATCATCTGACATATATCTTTTAGGATAAGAAATAATACCAAATGTAGCACTACCATAAAAATCATATCCTTCAGGATTTCCAATAGCAATTGCAAAATTTCCTCTTTTAAGATTATCAGAATCTGTAAATTCAACTGGAGCAAAAAACTTATCAGCTCTAAAAGTAAGTACTGCTGCATCTACTTTATCATCTGTTCCTCTTAATGTAGCTTCGTAATAATTTCCTGTTTCTCCATCATATACTTCTAATGATGTAATTGTTTCTTCAGTATCTGAAACTACATGTCTATTTGTAATTAACAAATATTCATAATAATCAATATTGGTACTATCCAAAGTCGAATTCCAATCATCAATTTTTACTCCATCTTTATCATAAGCCCAACACTTATAAACAACTCCACTTCCAGTGCTATTTGGAGTTTGTTTGTTAGAAATAGTACTAGTTGTTATATAACTAGTAACACCCAATACTGAAGAGCCTACTTTTTCAATAGCAGCAGCAACTAAATCTTCAAATTCATCAATATCAATTGTAACATTATAACTTTTATTATATATTTCATTATTTACATTTGCATTTTCATTTGTACATCCAACACTAATAAATGCAAGAACCAATACCATTATTGCACCAATAAATTTTTTCATATTCTTACTCCTTAAACAATCTTTTATAATTATTAAATATTTTTTCTTCAATAACATCTTTATCTAAATTTTTAATATTACTTATTTCATTAATTATATAACTAATATATTCTGGCCTATTTAATTTCCCCCTAAAAGGAGAAGGAGTTAAATAAGGTCCATCAGTTTCAGTCAATAAATAATCAATACTAATTTCTCTCACAACATCTTTTATCACTTTTGAATTCTTAAAAGTTAGTACACCACCAATTCCCAAAAAATAACCGAGCTTAACATATTCTTTTGCTAATTCTAAACTTGACTGATAGCAGTGTAAAATGCCTTTAGTTTGATATTTTTTCATAATATCAAATGTATCTTTATGTGCATCCCTTGAATGAACAATTACAGGCAAATTTAATTCATTAGCAATCTTTATTTGTTTAATAAAAATTTCTTTTTGCAAATCATTATATGTTTTATCCCAATAATAATCTAGTCCAATCTCACCAATTGCAATAACTTTATCATCCTTTGCAAGATCATAAATCCATGATAAATCATTTTCTTCATTTGAATTAATTTCACTTGGATGAAGACCAATTGCTACATATAAATAATCATACTTATTAGCTAATTTTATTGACTTAATACTTGTATTCTTATCAATACCATTTACTATAATCCGTTTTACGCCTTTATCTATAGCACTTTTAATTACTTCATCTATAATATCTTCATATTTTTCATCATATAAATGAATATGTGTATCAACCTTCATAATATCCCTTATTCTTTATTTTTTTAGAATATATTCCCTCTTGTACACTTTTATACCAAACATTAAAATCTCCATCTATTAAAGAATCATTAATTAATGATATAGCTTGGTCCCTATTCATATAAATATAAATATATTTTTTCTTGATGTATATTTTAAAAATTTCACTAAATGGTATAACCTTTTTCTCTTGATTTAAATCATCAATTAAAACAACATTTGTTGAATCTAGCTCAATCGTAATCATCTGATCTGGATAATCATCTTTAATATTATTTTTATATATTTTTTTTACCATTATTAATAAAAAAACATTAACAATAATAATTAATATTATAGATACAATTGCAATTACCGTTTGATCCATAAGAAATGAAAATATACAAAATCCTATTAATAAAATTGTTAGAACAATTGGATTTACTTGAACTTTTTTTCTTGAAAACAAATGAAAAGCAATATAATCTTTTTGCGATTCTTTCGTTAATTCATATTTATATTTTAATATCATATATAACCCTACCTTTTTTATTATTATAACATAATTATACTAAAACTGTTTAAAATAAACTTAAAAAAAGACCGAAACTTAAAGTTTCAGTCTTTATAATTTTTAAAATTATTTAATAATTTTAGTAACATTTCCAGCGGCTACAGTACGTCCACCTTCACGAATTGTAAATCTTGTTCCTAATTCAACAGCGATTGGATGAATTAATGAAACGATTAAGTCAGCATTATCTCCAGGCATAATCATTTCAGTACCTTCTGGTAATGTAATTACACCAGTAACATCTGTTGTATGGAAATAGAATTGTGGGCGATAGTTTGAGAAGAATGGAGTATGACGTCCACCCTCATCTTTTGTAAGAACATACACACGTGCTTCAAATTCACTATGAGGTGTAACAGTTTTTGGTTTTGCTATAACTTGTCCACGTTCAACTTGATCACGGCTTATTCCACGAAGAAGTGCTCCAACATTATCTCCAGCTTGTGCAAAATCAAGTAATTGTCTAAACATTTCTAGACCAGTTATTACGGTATTTTGAGTAGCTCTAATTCCTACGATTTCACAAGGATCACCAACTTTAATAGTACCACGGTCAACTCTACCTGTTGCAACAGTTCCACGACCTGTAATAGTAAATACATCTTCTACTGGTAATAAGAAAGGTTTGTCTACTTCACGTACTGGAGTAGGAATATATTCATCAACAGCTTTCATTAATTCAACAATTGCTTTTTCAGCTTCTGGATCACCTTCCATAGCTTTTAATGCAGATCCTCTAATAATTGGAACTTCATCTCCAGGGAATTCATAGTCATCTAATAACTCACGAATTTCCATTTCAACTAATTCAAGTAATTCATCATCATCAACCATATCACATTTATTTAAGAATACGATCATACGAGGTACTCCAACTTGACGACTTAATAAAATGTGTTCACGAGTTTGTGCCATTGGGCCATCAGTTGCAGCTACAACTAAGATAGCTCCATCCATTTGTGCAGCACCAGTAATCATATTTTTAACGTAGTCAGCATGTCCAGGACAGTCAACGTGTGCATAGTGACGTGCTTGTGTTTGATATTCAACATGTGAAGTATTAATAGTTATACCACGAGCTTTTTCCTCTGGTGCTTTATCAATTTGATTATAATCCATAACTTTTGAATTACCTTCTCTTGCTAAAACTTTAGTAATAGCTGATGTAAGGGTAGTTTTACCATGGTCAACGTGACCAATAGTTCCGATATTAACGTGTGGCTTAGAACGTTCAAATTTTGCTTTTGCCATTATAAAATCCTCCTAATTTTTTATATTTTATATATATATTTTATAATTTTTACTTATAAATTGCAAGAACAATTTTTAAGCATTACGCTTAAGAATAATTTCTTCTTGAATTGATTTTGGAGCCAGAGCATATTTTCCAAATTGCATTGTGTAGTTTCCTCTACCTTGAGTGTTACTTCTCAATGAAGTAGAATAACCAAACATATTTGCAAGTGGAACGAGTGCTTTAATACTAATTGCATTACCTCTTGGCTCTTGTTTTTCTATTTGACCTCTTCTTCCGATTAAGTCGCCAATAACATTCCCCAAATAATCATCAGGAACTAAAACTTCAACATTCATTAAAGGTTCCAATAACACTGGGTCACATTTGTTTTTAGATTCTCTAAATGCATAACTTGCTGCTATTTCAAAAGCTAGTTGACTAGAATCTACATCGTGATATGAGCCATAAAACAACGTAGCTTTAATATCAATTGTTGGATATCCAGCTAAATTACCATTTTCAATAGCATTTTTCAACCCTTTATCAACAGATGGAATAAATTCTCTTGGAATTACTCCACCAACAATAGCATCAACAAACTCATATCCTTTATCAGGATTTGGTTCAAAACGAATAGAAACATCTCCATATTGTCCATGTCCACCGCTTTGACGCACAAATTTTCCTTGAATTTCTGCTGCTTTAGATATTGTTTCACGATATGATACTTGAGGTGCCCCAACATTTGCTTCTACTCTAAATTCTCTTTTCATTCTATCAACAATGATTTCCAAGTGTAATTCACCCATACCAGAAATAATAGTTTGTCCAGTTTCTTTATTTGTATGCGTTCTAAATGTTGGATCTTCTTCTGCAAGTTTCTGTAATGCAGTTCCCATTTTTTCTTGATCACCTTTAGTTTTAGGCTCAATTGCAACTGAAATAACCGGCTCAGGAAAAATCATTTTTTCTAAAATAACTTCTCTTTTGTCACTACATAAAGTATCACCAGTAGTAGTAACTTTTAAACCAATTGCTGCTCCAATTTCACCAGCATATATTTCTCCAATTTCAGTTCGATTATTTGAATGCATCATTAAAATACGTCCAATTCTTTCTCTCTGTCCTCTTGAAGAATTATAAATATATGATCCAGATTTTAATACTCCTGAATACACTCTAAAGAAAGTTAATTTTCCAACATATGGATCTGTAACAACTTTAAAAGCTAATGCTGCAAATTCATCTTGATCATTAGATGGAATTTTAATTTCTTCTCCATCAATATCATGAGCTCTTGCAGCTGGAACTTCATCGGGAGCGGGTAGATAATCAATTGTTGCATCAAGAACAAGCTTCACACCTTTATTTTTAAAAGCAGAACCACACATTACTGGGAAAAACTGAACACTTAGTGTTGCGTTTCTTATTGCTCGCTTTAATACATCAACTGGTATTTCTTCTTCACCAATATATAATTCCATTAACTCATCATCAAAATCAGCTACAGTGCCAATTAATTCTTCTCGTTTTTCATTAACTATATCAATAAGGTGTTCAGGTATTGGGATTACCGTCATTGTCTCATCTTGATCACCTTTAAAATCATAAGCAGTCATAGATACAAGATCAATAATTCCTGTAAAAAATGTCTCAGCACCAATTGGATATTGAATTGGCTTTGCAATTGCTCCAAGTCTTTTATAAATAGAATTAACTGTGCTCTCAAAATCAGCACCAGTTTTATCCATTTTATTTGCAAATACAATACGAGGGACATTATAGTCTGTCGCTTGTCTCCAAACAGTTTCAGTTTGGGGTTCAACTCCTGCTTGTGCATCTAAAACCGTAACAGCTCCATCCAGTACTCTTAAAGATCTACTAACTTCTACTGTAAAGTCTACATGCCCAGGAGTATCGATTAAATTAATTCGATATCCTTTCCAGTATGCAGTAGTTGCAGCTGAAGTAATAGTAATTCCTCTTTCTTGTTCTTGAACCATCCAATCCATAGTTGCAGCTCCATCATGAGTTTCACCTAATTTATGAATTTTTCCAGTATGATACAAGATTCTCTCTGATACAGTAGTTTTACCTGCATCTATATGAGCCATTATTCCTATATTTCTTAATTTGTGTAATGGTACATCTCTAGACATAAATTATGTTAACTCCTTACCATTGATAGTGAGCAAATGCCTTATTAGATTCAGCCATTCTGTGAACATCATCACGTTTTTTAACAGATGCTCCTTGACCATTAGCTGCATCCATAATTTCGTTTGCTAGTCTATCTTCCATTGTTTTCTCTTTACGCAATCTTGCGTATTGGGTTAACCATCTAAGCACTAATGTCATTTTTCGTTCTGGTCTAACTTCAACTGGAACTTGATAGTTAGCACCACCTACTCGACGTGCTCTAACCTCTAATTGAGGTGTAATATTTGCTAAGGCATCATTAAAGACGTCTAAAGCAGGACGACCTGTTACCTTTTCTATTCGATTAAAAGCTCCATATAATATATCTTGAGCAACACCTTTTTTACCATCCAACATAATATTATTTATTAATCTGGTTACAATTGGTGAATTATATAAGGGATCAGGTAATACTTTTCTTTTTGGGACATGACCTTTACGTGGCATGTAAATTCCTCCTTTCGTTGTTTTAAAATAATATAATTATTACTTAGGGCGCTTAGCACCATATTTGCTTCTACTTTGCATACGATTTTCAACACCTGTAGAGTCTAACGTTCCACGAATGATGTGATAACGTACACCAGGTAAATCTTTTACTCTCCCACCACGTATTAAAACAACGCTATGTTCTTGTAAACGATGACCAACTCCAGGAATATAAGCATTAACTTCAATACCATTAGATAAACGCACACGTGCATACTTACGAATTGCTGAATTCGGCTTCTTTGGCGTCATTGTAGCAACACGAGTACAAACTCCTCTTTTTTGAGGTGAATTAACGTCAGTATATGTTTTATTTAAAGCATTATAACCAATACCTAAAGAAATAGATTTTGACTTATTTACCTTTTGTTTTCTTGGATTTTTTACTAACTGATTAATAGTCGGCATATAATTTCTCCTTTCTGAAATATTCACCACATACCCGGGTGTTTCAATTATCTCTAAAAATTAGGCTTTGACCGCAGTCTAGCCTTCTTTTTCTTAACCTTTAATATAATACTCTTTTTATCAGTAAATGTCAACTAAAATAATAATAATTTTAATAATTTTAGATAAAAGCAAGACAATTAAAGCCTTGCTTTCATCTATAAATTTTTATTTATAATAAATAATTTGAAACTTCTTTAGGTTTGGGTTTGTTATTTTCATCACATTCATATTCAAACACTTCATCCTCATCTAATTCTGGATTAATCTCATAGTCTCCATCAACTAAGCCAGTACCAGCAGGAATTAAACCACCTATAATAATATTTTCTTTCAGCCCTTCAAGGTAATCAATCTTTCCTCTTATTGCAGCTTCTGTTAAAACTCTTGTAGTTTCTTGGAAGGAAGCACTAGATAAGAAAGAGTCTGACTTCAACGAAGCTCTTGTAATACCTAATAAAACAGGCTTTACAATTGGCGGATTCTTTTGTTCTTTAATACATTTATAATAATTATCAGCAAGTTCACTACGAGATATAAAACTTCCAGCAAGTAAATCAGTATCTCCTTCATTAACAACCTGAACTTTTTTAAGCATTTGCTTAATAATTATCTCAATATGTTTGTCAGCAATACCAACACCTTGTGAACGATATACTTTTTGAACTTCTTTTAAAATGTAATTTTCAACAGCAGAAACTGAAGAAACTCTAAGTAATTCTTTAGGGTGAGTTAAACCCTCAGTAAGTTTATCCCCGGCTTTAACTACTTGATTTTTTACAACTTTTAAAACTTTTCCGCTATCTGTTAAATATTTCTTTTCTTCATTAATAATATCATTAGCTACAATGATTTCATATCTGTTATCTTTTTTATGTTCAATTGATTTAATTTTACCATCAATTTCAGAAATAACAGCTTTTCCTTTTGGTTGACGAGCTTCAAATAATTCTTGGATACGTGGAAGACCTTGAGTAATATCTTCTCCACCAGCAACTCCGCCAGTATGAAAAGTTCTCATAGTAAGCTGTGTTCCAGGTTCACCAATAGATTGAGCAGCAACTACACCAACTACTTCTCCTCGTTCAACCTTTTTACCAGTTGATAAATCAGAACCATAACATTTAACACAAACACCATTTCTAGAATCACAAGTTAACAATGTTCTAATCCAAACTTCTTTAATACCCGCTTCAACAATTAAAGCAGCTTTTGAAACATCAATTAATTCATTTGCGTTAACTAATACTTCTTTTGTTTTAGGATCATAAACTGTTTTACTTGTATAACGGCCTAAAATTCTATCTTTCAAAGGTACAATTAATCCTTTTGACTCATCTGGCAAACTATTATTTTTAGGATCCTTTTGATATTTTTTTAAATCATCAATTAATTTTTTTTCTATTTCATCAGATTCATAAATTGCCTTAACAAGCATACCTTTATCTGTATGACAATCTTCTTCAGTAACAATTACATCATGACAAACATCTACTAAACGTCTTGTTAGATACCCAGATTCAGCAGTTTTCAAAGCTGTATCGGTAGATCCTTTTCTAGATCCATGAGTAGAAACAAAGAACTCAGACATTGTTAGTCCTTCAATAAATGCAGATTTAATTGGTACGTCCATTTTCTCACCATTAGGTTTAGCCATTAAACCACGCATACCTGATAACTGAACAAAGTTAGATAAATTACCTCTAGCTCCAGAATCACTCATCATATATATGTGATTTTCTGTATATTTTTCTTCAACGTCCTTTTTAATTAAATCAGAAATTTGATCTTTAGCATCCGTCCATACATCAATAGTCTCTTTTTTACGACCTTCTTCATTTAAGGCACCATAATCAAATAAATTTTTGATACCTTTTATTTTGTTTTCAGCTGCTAATAAGATTTCATCTTTACCTTCAATTACAGCAATATCACTTATAGAAACAGTAATACCTGACATTGTTGAATATTTAAAGCCTAAATCTTTCATCTTATCCAATGTTTTTGAAGTCTCAGATATTTTATATCTCTTAAAGACTTCAGCAATTATTTTTGATAAAAACTTTTTAGGAAAAGGACGAGGAACATTTAAATTTTTAGATAAATATTCTTTAACATTTGTACTCTTAGGAACAAAATACTTATCTGGTGTTTTATCATGCAAATTCTCCTCACTATTTTCAACAATAAAAGGAATTACTTTATCAAACTCATCAGTTTCTGGAAAGATTGTATTAAACAATAATTTTCCATAAGTAGTAATCAAATATTTATTTTTTTGTTCTTCAGTAATTTTCAAATTATTTAAAGATGATGCTGGTATTGCAAATCTAGTATGAAATCCAATTAATTCACTTTCATAAGCTACTTCAGCTTCACTAAAATCTTTAAAAATTTTCCCTTGTCTTTCATCATTTGCATTTTCAATTGTCAAGTAATAGTTTCCTAAAACCATATCTTGAGAGGGAGTAACAATTGGTGCTCCATCTTTTGGCGCCAAAATATTTTTTGATGCAAGCATCAATAATCTTGCCTCTGTTTGTGCTTCTTCTGATAAAGGTACATGTACAGCCATTTGATCACCATCAAAGTCTGCATTAAATGCTGTAGTAGCAAGTGGATGTAATCTTATCGCTTTTCCTTCAACAAGTTTTGGTTCAAAAGCTTGAATTCCTAATCTATGAAGAGTAGGAGCACGGTTAAGCAAAATTGGATGTTCAACAATGATTTTTTCTAACTCAGTCATTGCTGCAGGATGTCCTTCATCAATCATTTCTTTTGCTTTTTTAGGAGAGATTTTATTTGCTTGATCAGCAAGTGTATTTCCTGTTTCTTTATTCAACAAAGCATGAATAATAAACGGTTTAAATAAAATTAAAGCCATTTCACGAGGAATTCCACATTGATACATTTTTAAACTTGGACCAACAGCTATAACAGAGCGCCCAGAGTAATCTACTCGTTTACCAAGTAAATTTTGACGAAAACGTCCTTGTTTTCCTCTTAAAATATCTGATAAAGATTTTAAAACTCTATTTTTCTCCATAACCGCTCTTTTACCGCGCTTGGAATTATCAATTAAAGCATCTACAGCTTCTTGTAACATCCTCTTCTCATTTTTTGTTATTAAGCTTGGTGCTCTAACTTCATACTGTTTTTTTAATCTATTATTACGATTTAATATTCTTCTATATAAATCATTAAGATCGGTAGTTGCAAATCTACCACCATCTAATTGGACCATTGGTCTTAAATCAGGAGGTAGCACAGGAACTACATCAAGTACCATCCATTCAGGTTTATTACCTGAGCGATTAAAAGCTTCTAAAACATCAAGTCTCTTAATGATTTTTTCCCTTTTTTGTTTTGTAGCAGTCTTAATTTCTTCATGAAGTTCCTTAATCATTTCTGGTAGATCTAATCTTTTTAGAAAATGCTTAATCGCTTCAGCGCCAGTTAATGCTCTAAATTTAGAACTTCCATAAATCTTACGGAATCTGCTATATTCTTGCTCTGTTAAAATTCTACCTTCAGTAAATTCCTCAACATTACCTGGATCCACAACTATATATGAAGCAAGATAAACAATATCTTCAACTTCTTTAGTCTTCATATCTAATAATAGAGCTATTTTACTAGGACTATTTTTTAAATACCAAGTGTGAACAACAGGAGCAGCAAGTTCAATATGTCCCATTCTTTCACGTCTTACTTTACTTTCTGTAAGTTCAATTCCACATTTTTCACAAATTGCAGGACCTCCAGCAGGACGTTTTGGTTTAGAACAACTACATTGATAATCCTTAGTTGGACCAAAGATAACTTCACAAAATAACCCATCAACTTCAGGTTTTAAAGTACGATAGTTTATTGTTTCATGTTTTTTTACTTCGCCATGACTCCAACCACGAATTACTTCAGCAGATGCTAAACCTATTTTCATATATTCATATTTTTTCTTATGCAAAATATTTTCACCTCATATTTTCAAGAATTTTTTAAAGTTTTATCTATCTAAGCTTTTTAGCTTTAATAGATTGAGCAATTTCTTGCACTAAGCTCTTATTGGCAACATTTTCGCCAGTTTCTGAATCAATCAATTCCACATTTAAACATAATGCTTGTAATTCTTTTACAAGAACACGGAATGATTCAGGAATACCTGGTTCTGGAATAGGTTGTCCATCAACTATGGCTTTATACACTTTATTTCTACCAACCATATCATCAGACTTAATTGTTAGCATTTCTCTTAGTGTATAAGCTGCGCCATAAGCTTCAAGAGCCCAAACTTCCATTTCACCAAAACGTTGTCCACCATTTTGAGCTTTTCCTCCCATTGGTTGTTGTGTAACTAATGTATATGGGCCTTCGCTACGAGCATGTAATTTATCATCTACCATGTGGGCTAGTTTAATCATATACATGACACCAACAGAAATTCTATTATCATATGGTTTCCCTGTTTGACCATCATATAAGATAGTCTTACCATCAGGAGCCATATTAGCTTCTTTAAGAATTTCTTTTAGGTCATCCATTTCAACTCCATCAAAAACAGGAGTAGAAATATGAACACCTAATTTTTTAGCAGCCATACCCAAATGAATTTCCAATACTTGTCCAATATTAAGACGTGAAGGAATACCTTGAGGATTTAACATAATATCAATTGGTGTGCCATCTTCCAAATATGGCATATCTTCTTGAGGTAAAATTTTAGAAATAACACCCTTATTACCATGACGTCCAGACATCTTATCGCCTTCAGTAATTTTACGTTTTTGAACAATAAATACTCTAACAACTTCATTAACGCCTGGTAATAACTCTGCTCCTTCTTTTCTCTTGAAATGGTCAATACGATGGACAATTCCACCGCCACCATGAGGAACACGTAAAGATGTATTTCTTACATCTTTAGAATAATCTGCGAATAATGCATTTGATAGTCTTTCTTCAGGAGTTTCTTCAGTTTGCCCTTTCGGAGTAACTTTTCCAACAAGAACATCTCCTTCTTTAACTTCTGCACCAACTCTTATAATTCCATCAGCATCAAGATTAGCTATAGAATCCTTCTTCTCATTATCTAACTCTCTAGTAATTTCTTCTTTTCCAAGTTTTGTATCTCTTACTTGAACTTCATATTTTTCAATATGAATTGAAGTATATACATCATCTTGTACAAGTCTTTCACTCATAATAACAGCATCTTCATAATTATATCCATGCCATGTCATAAAAGCGATAACTACATTTCTTCCAAGAGCCATTTCTCCTTGATCCATAGAAGCTCCATCAGCCAAAACAGAACCTTCTTTAATATATTCGCCAACTTTTACAATTGGTTTATGATTTACACATGTTGAATGGTTGCTTCTTTCATACTTTAATAAAGTATATTCATCTAAAGCACCACTATCATTTTTCACAATAATCTTTAAAGCATCAACGTATTGAACAATCCCTGATTTTAATGCAATTACCGCAACTCCACTATCCCGTGCCGCCTTAGCTTCTATTCCTGTTGCTACATATGCAGCTTCTGGGATTAACAAAGGAATCGCTTGTCTTTGCATGTTTGCACCCATCAAAGCACGATTTGCATCATCATGTTCCAAGAATGGAATACATGCAGCTGAAACCGAAACAATTTGTTTAGGAGAAACATCCATCAGGTCAATCTTATTTTTAGAAACTTCTTCATTATCACCTTGATGACGAGCAATTACTAAATCACTATCAGTTTTTGGATCATTAGCAATTACTATATAATAATATTCTAATTCGCCTAAATCATTAGTTCTTTCAAATAAATTAATTATTTTTTCATCAATGATAGTATATTTTATTTTTATAACACTTGGTTCATTAATATAGTCTTTAGCATCGCTTATAGTTTCTTCTGTTTCTAAGACTTTATTACTTGGAACAACTACACTTTCCATATTAACATTTGCTTGGGCAATGTAATATTCTTCCTCGCTATCAGCAGTATAGTAACCAAGTTTATTAGTGACTATTGCCTCCCCATTAACTTGTTTTACCGTCAAATAAGGCGTTTGAATAAAGCCATATTGATCAACTTTTGCATATGTTGAAAGGGAACTAATCAAACCAATATTTTGTCCTTCAGGTGTTTCAATAGGACAAATTCTACCATAATGAGAGACGTGAACATCACGCACTTCAAATCCTGCTCGATCTCTTGTAAGTCCTCCTGCTCCCAAAGCAGATAAACGTCTTTTGTTAGTTAACTCAGACAAAGGATTAATTTGATCCATAAATTGTGATAATTGAGAACTTCCAAAAAATTCTCTAATTGAAGAATTTAAAGTTCTAATATTAATTAATTTTTCAGGAATGATATTTCTAGTATCACTAGAAGTTGACATTCTATCCCGAACATTTTTTTCAAGTTTTGTTAAACCAATTCTAAATTGGTTTTGTAATAATTCACCAATTAAACGTAATCTTCTATTACCTAAATGGTCAATATCATCCGTCTTACCAATAAGTTGTTTACCCACATGTAAATTTAAGTAATAACTTACAGCAGCCAAAATATCAGATAACGTTACATGATGACTTGTTTGCGTTTGATCATTTCCAATCAATCTAACTTTTTCTAATTTATTTTCCACCATCAACTCAATATCTAAAGTTTCTAAAACAACAGAATTTCCAACCAACATTTGCTCATAATCATATTGTTTTCGATAACTTTCACGATGTGTTTTTAAATATTCATATACTTCCTTACTAATTGGAGTACCTTTTGCGTATTTTAAAACATGCTGTCCATTGGAGTTGGTTTCTAGTATGTCTTGATCAAGAGTACATTTATCATAGCCAATAACAGCTAATCTTTCTAATAAATCAAGTTTTTTATTTACTTTATAACGTCCTACACTGGCAAGATCATAACGTCTTGTTTCAAAAAGACGGCTTGCTAAATAGCTTCTTGCACCTTCAGGAGTTGCTTTTTCACCAGGTCTTAATTTATCATATAATTCTTCCAAAGCATCATCAGTACCAAATGTATCATCTTTTTCAAATGTATTCATTAAAAACTGACTATTGCCAAACAAATTAGTAATCTCTCGATTGGAATTTAATCCCATCGCTCTAAGGAAAGTTGTTAAAGGAATTTTTTTAGATCTGTCTAATTTAGCATACCAGATATCCTTGCTTCCCATCTCAAACTCAATCCAAGCACCTCTTGTTGGAATAACTTGGCCATAATAATGCAATCTTCCGCTTTTCTTATCTACTGTACTTGAAAAGAAAACACCTGCAGAACGAATAATCTGAGTAACAATTACTCTTTCAGCACCATTAATAATAAAAGTTCCCCAAGGAGTCATCATTGGAAAATCTCCTAAGAAAATCTTTTGTGATTTGATCTCACCCGTTTCCTTATTTAAAAGGTCAACGTCTACCTTGAGAGGCTTTGAATAGTTAACATCATTACGTTTTGCTTCTTGTACTGAGTATTTTGCCTCATCTAACTCGTACTCCCCAAATCGCAATTCTAACTTTTCATTTTGAGCAGTTATTGGTGAAATTTCTTCCAACAAACTTTTAAGTCCTTCGTTTATAAACCATGCAAATGATTTTGTTTGTACTTCAATTAAACTCGGAAGCTCAACGTTTGTTTGAACTCGCGCATAATCTCTTCTAACGCGATTTTTCCCATAAATCAAATTTTTGTAGCTCAATAGATTCACCTCACTATATATTTAGCTATCCAGTAGCAGAAAATATTAACCCATTTTACATACTACCGCATTCTATAATAATAGCACATGAAAAACAATTTGTCAAACAGAATAAAAAAAAGACAAATAATAGAATTATTATCTTCTTATATTATTTGTCTAAATTATTTATTTTAATATTTATACACTGAATTATTTAATTCCTTTAATAACTAAATATTGATTTTTTTTATTAACTATTTCAGCAAAACTATAAACTGTTTGCATATTCTTAAAAAGACTCATGCCACCTTTGTCTTTCCTAATTACAACCCAAATTTCTCCCTCTTCTTTTAAATAGTTTATTCCATTAAGTACCATTTCATAAACAACTTCTTTTCCTGCTCTGATTGGAGGATTAGTAATTATCACATCAAACATTTTATCTAAATTACAATACACATCACTTACAATAGCTCTACCATTATTTACCTGGTTATTTATATAATTTTTATTTGTTAACTCAACTGCTCTTTCATTGATATCAACAGACAAAACATCGGATAAACTACTAGAACTAGCAATACAAACTCCAACTACTCCATACCCACACCCAAGATCCAAAATACTATTTTTTTTAATCTCGATAGTGTTTAATAATAAATTAGTACCAAAATCAACTCTATTTTTACTAAAAATACCTGAATTACTAATAAAACTTAACTCTTTTCCTTTATAAGTATATTTAATAATAATATCTTCAGATTCAATATTTTTATCATTTATAAAGTAATGACTCATAAAAACTCCTTATTTTACTAAAACATTAGCAAGAGGAAAATATATTTCAAAATATTCTAAAACTTCAATATTACAATAAATTGTAACTGAACTTTTATCTATTTGTGTCCATCCAGAACCAAAAGCAGGTTCTATATACTCATCTTCACTATGAGTAAAATCTACTTCTTGAATTGAATTAGAACCACTAATTGTCCAACTACCACAATTTTCAACAGGTCCTAAAGTAATTTTTTGTAATTTAGTACAACTACTCAAACTACTTGTTCCAAGATATTTAAGTTTTGGTGCATATACTTCTGTTAATCCTTGACAATTTTGTAACGATCTTTCGCCAAGATAAATAACATTTTCTAAATCAAGGCTTGTTACCTTAGTTAATCCATTAAAAGCATCATCACTAATGTACTCTAAATTAGGGGATGTTATTGTAGTAAATTCATAACTAATTAAATTAAATGCGCCAATTCCAATATGCTTTACATTGTTTAAATCAAGAGATTTAATTGTTTTGAATTCAAAAAATGCTCTATCACCAATTCTAATAATAGAATCTGGAATAGTGATATCAATTGCTAAATCACTTTCATTTTTTACAAATCTAAAAGCATTGTTTCCAATAGAAACCACAGGTTTTACAACATCATCTATAGTAAATTCAGAAGGAATTAAATTTTCTTTAATATCTTTATTATATAAAACAATTTCAAGCCCTTCTTCATAATTTCTCAAATAATAATCTTCATAAAAAAACGCCTCAGGAAATACATACGTTCCATAATAATAAAATCCATATTCAACAACAGCACTAAATCCTAACCATTCATTTACATAATCATTGACAGCAACTTCAGGAACAAAAAACAATGTTTTTGGACTAAATCCTCTAATAAAAGTCTCACCTTTAGGATTTATACTATCTAAATGTACCTCTTCTAATTTATAGTCTCCAAGACTATAATCTCCAAACGCATCATTAGCAACAGTAGTCAAACTTTCAGGTAGAAAAACATCAGTAATATTTGTACCTGCAAAAGCCTGTGAGGCAATACTTACTAAACCTTTTGGTAAATCAATATAAGTAAGACTAGTAACATCCTTAAAAGCTCCATCTGGAATCATATTTTTACTTACTGTAGTATTATATATATTTAGGGAATTTAATCCATTAATAGTACTTAAAAATTCAAAATCATTAACGCTTAAACTTCGATATTCAGTTTTAATTAAGATATTTGTCTCTAAACTTACAACATCATATAAACTAACATAATCATTTACTACTTTTGCTAAGTCTCCAGATTTATTATTTAAAAATATTTCTAAAGATTCATTATCTTTAGTTTTAAATACATACCTAGGACCCACTTCTAAAATATCCCAATTTGTATACTTGATTGAATCTTCAATCCAAAAATATGAACCCAAAGATTTAATCAAAGTATTTTCAGGAGATATTGTTTCATTAATTATTATTGCATTATATAAATCTCTTAAAATACCATAATTATTAATAATAATTTTTTTACTATCTAAAGCAGCAGATTTAGATAAATCAATATTAAAAAGCGAACCATAATTATTAATAGTAATATTGTTAGTTCCCTCATCTAAAATAACAGAACCTAAAACACCTTCTTCTCTAATAACAAGATTAGAGTTAGTCGATAACTTAATATTATTATTAATTAAATTAATAGATTTAACTTCTAAACTTCCTTTAACTTCAATATCATTTAAATAAGAAAGAGTTCCAAGAGAATCTAAAATTCGAACATTTTGCAAAGACATAAATTTATTAACTGTTAAAATATTATTAATAACTAAATCAACATTATTTAAGATAAGATCATCTGCTTCAACAACCCCATTAATAATAAAACTATCACCATCTTTATAATGAGTTAGTGCATATTCTAATTCCTCATTAGTATTAATATTGTATATAGGACCAGATAATAAAGGCTCTAAAACTGTAACCTCTATTGCATCATTTATATCAGTATTTTCAATAAGTATAGTAATAATTACATTACCACTTTTAAGTCCTTTGATATTTCCTAAACTATCTATGGAAACAATATCCGCATTTGCTGAATAAAACTTTATTTCTGACAAATCAACATTTTCATAATTATAAGCTAAAAGTATTTCTTCATTTAGTTCTATTTCTATGTCTTCTTCTAAAAATGAAACAGTTGGAACAAGTATTTCCAAAACTTCAATATAAATAGTATCAGTTAAATTAGTCGTAGTTTCTAAAATAGTGATAACTACTTCCCCTTCACTTAATCCCTTAATTTTTCCTAAACTATCAATTGATACAATATCATCAATTGATAGTGAAAATTCGAAAACAGGTTCTTCAATGTTTTCATAACTATATTTTAGAGAATATTCTTCCTCAACATTAATAGTAACCTTATCATCATCAAAAGATAAAACAGGTGTTAATTCAATATCATTACAACCAGTAATTGCTAACATTAATATTAAAATAACTATTAACGAATAAATTTTTTTCATGTAATCACCTCAACAATAGATATATTATACACTATTTCTTGTCTTTTTTAAAGAAGAAAAAAGCATCATTAAATTATGATGCTTTAAGTTTTTTCTTTTTATATAAGTAAATTATTAATCCAGCTCCCCAAAGCCAAAGCACTATACTTAATCCTTGTGATGGTGTCAACCAACTAAACAATCTTCCTCTATCATCTCCTCTTAAAAATTCTAATAGGAAACGAAATATACCATAACTAAATAGGTAAACAATAAATTTATAATTTTTTATTTTTCTTAAAAAATGCAAAACAAAAAATAACATAAATAAGAATAACGATTCAAATAATTGTGTTGGTAATACTTTATGATCCATCCCTGGAAAAGTAACTCCCAAAAATGAAGTAGTTTCTACTCCATAGCAACATCCAGCTAAAAAACAACCTATTCTTCCAATTGCATGTGCTAAAACTACACCCGGAATAATTATATTAACAATGTTTAAAATATTTCCTCGTTCATTTTTATTAAAATAATACATAGAAATAAAGAAAAACGCTAAACCAGGTATAATCCCCCCTAAAAAAGTAATACTATCTAAATGAAAATGCCCATCTTCAAGAAAATGAAAAAAGCTATCAAACAGTAGGGAACCTAAATACATAATAATTAAAGCGATTGAAATAAATATCAATAGTTTATTGACTCTACTTCTTTCATATCCGTTTTTCTTTTCTAACATATAAATTGCATAATATATAAATGCAATCACACCAAGCATTAGCATAATTGTATAGTTATCTATTGGAAAATTATCACTAATTTCTGGAAACAAATTAATCACCCCATTTATTAAAATACTAATATATAAAAAGGGATTTATCCCCTTTTATATAACAATATTAACTAATTTACCTGGCACATAAATAATTTTTATTATTGGCTTGCCACCAATAAAATTATTTACTTTTTCATTTTCTAAAGCTATTTTTTCAATTTCATCTTTAGAAATATCAGAAACAACATTAACTTTATCACGAATTTTCCCATTTACTTGAAATACAATTGTTATTTCATCATTTTTTGTTTTTTCTTCATCATATGTTGGCCATTTAGCATAAGCAATAGATTCTTTACAACCCAAAACTGTTGTATATAATTCTTCAGTTATATGTGGACAAATAGGATTTAATAATTTTAAGAATCCTTCTAAATATTCTCTTGGAATATTTTGATCTTTATAACATTCATTAATAAATATCATCATTTGACTAATAGCTGTATTAAATCTTAGATTCTCAAAATCATTAGTTACTTTTGCAACTGTTTGATGATAAATTCTTTCAAGATTTTTATTTTTAGGAACAATAGTAACTAACTCTTGATATAATCTATATACTCTTTCTAAAAATCTTTTTGGACCATCAATATTTTTTGTAGACCAAGGCTTAACCGCCTCAAGTGGTCCCATAAACATTTCATATAATCTGAATGCATCTGCACCATATTCTTTTACTATATCATCAGGATTAATAACATTACCTCTTGATTTGCTCATCTTTTCATTGTCTTCACCAAGAATCATTCCTTGATTAAATAATTTTTGAAAAGGTTCTTTACTAGAAACAATATCAAGATCATATAATACTTTATGCCAAAATCTTGCATATAATAAATGAAGAACAGCATGTTCTGTTCCACCTATATATAAATCCACAGGTAACCAATAATTAATAAGTTCTTGAGTAACCTTACTTGATAGAGGAAGATATTTTTCATTCTCTTTAATTATATAAGCTATATAATACCAACAAGATCCTGCCCATTGTGGCATAGTATTAGTTTCTCTTCTTCCTTTAACTCCATCTTTTCTAATAACTGTAAGCCAATCTTTAGCATTTACTAAAGGACCTTCTCCCGTTTTTGATAAAGTCATATTTTCCATTAGTGGAAGTTCTAGCGGAAGTTCATCCTCCTCTAAAACACTCATAGTTCCATCTTCCCAAAAAACAACAGGAAATGGCTCTCCCCAATATCGTTGACGAGAAAAAATCCAATCTCTCAATTTATAATTTGTTTCTCTTTTGCCTATTTTATTTTTTTCTAAAAAATCATTCATTTTATTAATAGCATCTTCTTTATTCAAACCATCAATAAAACCTGAATTGATATGAAGAGCATCACCAGTAAAAGCTTCCTCAGAAATATCACCATCAAGAACAGGAACAATTTCTAAATTAAACTTTTTAGCAAACTCATAATCTCTATCATCATGTGCCGGAACAGCCATTATAGCTCCAGTTCCATAACTTGGCAAAACATAATCAGCAATCCAAATTGGAATTCTTTTATTATTAACAGGATTAATCGCATAAAGCCCTGTAAAGACTCCAGTTTTATCTTTATTTAAATCAGTTCTGTCTAAATCTGATTTAGACTTTGCGAAATTAATATATTCTTCTACATCTTTTTTATATTCTTCACTAACCAACTTTTTAATTAATTTATGCTCAGGAGATAACACACAATATGTAGCTCCATACAATGTATCAGATCTTGTAGTAAAAACTACAAAAGATTCATTTGAATCTGCAATTTTAAAAGTTACTTCTGCTCCAATGCTCTTTCCAATCCAATTTTTTTGCATATCTTTAATTGAATCAGGCCAATCTAGATTATCCAAATCTTCTAATAATCTCTCAGCATATTCAGTAATTTTTAGAATCCATTGTTTCATTGGCTTTTTAATTACTGGATAATTGCCTCTTTCACTAACCATTTTACCATTATCATTTAATACTTCTTCATTTGCAAGTACTGTACCTAATTCTTCACACCAATTCACTTCAATATCTTTAATCTCTGCTAATCCTTTATTATAAAGCTGCGTAAATATCCACTGTGTCCATTTATAATAATTGGGATCACTTGTAATTACTTGTTTGCTCCAATCATAAGAAAAGCCCAAAATTGATAATTGTTTTTTAAAAACAGCAATATTTTTATAAGTAAAATCAACAGGTGATTTACCAGTTGAAAAAGCATACTGCTCAGCAGGTAATCCAAATGAATCAAATCCCATTGGATGAAGAACATTATATCCTTGCATTCTTTTAAATCGAGAAATAATATCTGTTGCAGTATATCCTTCAGGATGTCCTACATGAAGCCCCGCTCCGCTTGGATATGGAAACATATCCAAACAATAAAATTTAGGCTTTTTTCTATCTTTTCCTGTAGCGAAAGTATGATTATCTTCCCAATATTTTTGCCATTTATTTTCTATATATATATGATCATAATACATTTTATTTACCTCTTCTCAAGATATATTTTTCTTAAAACTCTTGTTGAAAAAAACACAGTTAATAGTATACCAACAAAGCTTAATATACCAATACCATAAAGTCCTGCAAATAATTCTCCAAAGGCATAAGGAGCAAAACAGTATATTAATAACTTCCATCCAGACTTAAAATCAATATTTGAAAAATTCATTCTATTTACCAAAACTAATAAAAGAGATAAAACCAAATATGTTACAACTGTTACAAGAAATTGTTCTAATATCCCAACAAAAGCAACAAAACGAGAATTAGATTCTAACTCTTGATTAATAACCGAATAAACAGCATCCCACTCCATATAATTATCGGTTGTAAGCTTAGTAAAATTTAAATTATTTAGTTCAGGATATTCTCTATATTCTAATATAACTTGTGTGTTGTTTTTAGTAATTTTAGTAACCTTAGTTTTTCCAATCATAAAAACAGGATAATCTGTTGATAATTCATAATTATCATTAGTAGTTATAACAATCATATATGATTCAGCAACTAAAACATTAACAGCATCTAGTGAACTAGATGATGCTTGAATTAGATTTCCGTCAACTATTTTATAAGGAATATTTAATCCTTCAAAATCTTGTCTAATCATTAAAGTATCATCTTCTGTTAATTTTTGAGGGGTCAAATAATATAGTATGCTTGGAAGTGAAGCAACCACAACAAGCATAATAAAAAATAATGCTGTAATCCACCATCTGTCTTTTCTATATTCAGCAAGATTGCTAGGAGAAAATAATGCGTCTCTTAATCTTTTAAACATATATCAACTTCCTTATTAAAATATTATACCAAAAATGTATATTTTAATCAACTGAAAAAGAAACACATAAATTAATCTAAATTAGCAAAATCACTAAAAAAACAATAATCATATTTATAAAAGCTGATAAAAACCCAAAAAGAAAAGCTTTTTTATGTTTATTAATTGAATACAAAATAATACTTTGAAATAATATATTTATAATTCCTAAAATTATTAATGTATATAAAGCAAACAAACCATTATCGTAATATAAAGCATTTGCAACTAGCATTGTTAGTGTTGTTGATGCTAAACCAGTAATTAATCCAAACTTAATCAGAAGCTCTTTAATGTTAAATTTTAATTTTGTAAATATAAATAAACTAATTAAAAGAGAAATAAGCACACTAAATAAAGTAAAATAAATAATATTTAAACTAGGATTAATTACTGTAGCTAAGTTATTTTCATAATTATATTTCACATAACTATTATATTGTTTTAATTCTAATATTTCACTAATTTGTACATTGTTATCATCATCAACAACTATAATCTTTATATAATTAATTCTTTTTTCACTAATACTACCAAAACTATCTTCTTGATAAGTATTATAAACAAAATTGTGAACTTTTTTTGATCCTTGCAATTGTATTCCTTTTAAATTACCCTCTAATGTTTCAACACTTCCCCTAATTAAAGAATTTTTAAACTCATCATCAAAATCATATTGCCTAATAATATTTATCTTTTCTATATAATTAGCAGATAAACTAGGAATTGTATTATTATTTACATTATTTTCTTCAACAAATAATATATCTAAAATATATTCACTATTAAAAGCATTAATTACTTCTATTTTTATTTGTTGATCATCTTTTTTTAAAGAAGCTGCATTTATAACAATTATATTTGTAAATAATATTACTAATAATAATAATATTTTTTTCATACTAATTTCTCCTAAATAAAAAAAGGCTATTTAAATTTATTTAAATAGCCTTTATAACTAATTTGCTGGGTATAAAATAAGATCTGCTGGGAATGGAATTTCTGGAACTCCTAAACCCAAGAATTCAAGACTTGTTTTTCCTTCAGTACTATTAGAATTTGCTATTAATAATTCTATTTTTGAAATTTCTCCATCAACAGCAGTTAATTCTAATGATATTGCATCTTTTCCTGCAAGATCAAATGTAGTTCCATCATATGTTTCTAAGTTTAGAGAAAAAGTATAAACTCCTTCAACTTCCCCATCAAGAGATAAATTTTGGAAGAAAGACTCATCAGTTATAAAATCTAACATTTGCGAAGTAAATGCAGTAATACCATATTGTTGTTTTAACATAGTAGCTTCACTTGCAGATAATGCTATTTGACCTTTAATTGAATTTTCTAACATATATACTTTTTGATCTTTTACAAAAATATGAGATTCTACAGCACCAAGTTGTTTATACATTAACTCATTTATACCTTCTTCTGTATAATTATAAGCGAAATCAGTAGTTAATACATCATCACCTAATGATGCGTTCATTTTAATATATCCTGTTAATGAAGAATTATATTCTTCAACAAGTTGATTAATTCTTGATTGTAGATTATCAACAGTGATTACTGAACTATCAATTACTTGAATAACTGCTTCATCTGTTAATCCACCTTCAGCAGTTACTGTAATTGTAACTGTACCAGCTTCTAATGCTGTTAACAATCCATCTTCAGTAATTGTTGCAACTGCTTCATCACT
>Ga0172381_10000957_pt1 | contig 35776 bp, 27 predicted proteins | sample Leawel6488metaG_FD_119754 | JGI IMG/M metagenome (GOLD analysis project Ga0172381, IMG submission 119754) | Leachate microbial communities from a municipal landfill in Southern Ontario, Canada - Leachate well 64-88 metaG | ecosystem: Engineered > Solid waste > Landfill > Unclassified | place... | reverse complement strand
CCTTGAAGATGGTCCTCCATGCTTACAGTACTTAATCACACAGGGTTTTCCTGAAGGTACACGGAACGATGGTCTGTTTAACCTTGGTGTGTATCTTACAAAAGCTTTTCCGGATGATTGGAAGGATCGCATTGATGATTATAATCGTTTGTATATGGATCCACCCCTTAAATCAATTGAGATTAGTGGTGTTACTAAAAGTTTAGAAAGAAAAGAATATTTCTATACATGTGATAAGTCGCCATTAATTTCATACTGCAATAAATCCCTGTGCATGACGCGTAAGTTTGGGATTGGTGTAATGGGAATGCCGGTCCTTAGTAGTCTTACAAAGTTTGATTGCAATCCACCTATATGGTTTGTTAATGTAGACGGTGGTGGTCGTATGGAATTATTAACTGATGACTTACAGAATCAGTTAAAGTTTCAGAAGCGTTGCATTGAAGCGTTAAACTTAATGCCACCAATAATTGCCAAAAATCAGTGGCAACAGATAGTTCAAAAACTATTAGATCAAGTTATAATAATTGAAGCTCCTGCTGACGCTTCTCCTGTTGGACAGTTGATTGAATATCTTGAAAAGTTCTGTACGTCCAGGGTCCAAGCACAATCAAAAGAAGAACTATTATTAGGGAAACCTTTTACAGATAACGGTAAACATTATTTCCGCATGTCAGATTTTCTAGCCTACCTTGAGCGAAACCACTTCAGAGAATTTAAAGTTAACAAGATAACTTCAATCATTAAGGAACAGTTGCGAGCAGAACATCATTTCTTTTTGCTCAAAGGCAAGGGCATTAACACATGGGCATTGCCAGAATTTAGGCGACAAACAGAATCACATGATGTACCAGATTTTGAGAATGTTAATCCATACTAGAAATAAGGCGTTAATATAATTATGAATTATTCTTTATTTGAGCATCCATTATCTCCTGAAGCTAAATATTGGCTTGGGTTTATATTAGCAGATGGATACTTGTGTGGAAATACAGTTAACATTAAACTTGGTATAAAGGACAAAGATCATTTACAAAAGTTTTTTGATTCTTTAGAAAACAAATCTAAGATATACATATTAAAAGATATACAAACTACTTTTGGTATTGCTACATCAGCATGGGCTAGAGTTAAATCTCCAAGATTGGTACAACAACTACAAGTACTAGGAATTGATTATAGAAAATCGTTAATAGCAAAACCACTAATAGGACTAGAATATGATATAGACTTTTGGAGAGGGGTTATTGACGGAGATGGTTCACTGAGAATTAGAACTATGCACCATAAATATACTTATTGTGAAGTAGCAATTTGTGGTACTGAAGCAGTGGTTCAAGGATTTGCTAATCTTGCCTTGTTATTAGTGCCAACTCCCCATATACCTAAGATTACGCGTAGAAAAAATATCTATGGTTTTGCAGTGGGTGGTTCTAGAGCAACTAAACTTTTGTCATTACTATATTATCAAGATTGTTTGGCACTGAACCGTAAACAAGAAATTGCCATTTTAACTAAAGGAATAATTAATCATGAGTATAGGAGATATGGGTCCTAGAATTAATATTATTCTAGGACCCCCATAACTTGGTACAGGGAAAACAGGACAGTTACTAAAACTTGTCGAGAAACATATAAGACAAGGGGTTTACCCAAATCAAATTGGGTTTCTTGCGTTTACTCGTAAGGCAGCAAATGAGGCAAAAGATCGTGCTGCTAAGAAATTTGGTTTTAACGATCATGATTTACAATATTTTAGAACCATTCACTCTTTAGCATTTAGACAACTTGGCTTATCCAAGATACAAGTCATGCAACGTAATCATTATATTGAACTTGGTGATAAGCTTGGGATAGAGATTTCAGGTAGTATAGATGTTAATGAAGGATCACAGATATATGGTATGAGTTCAGGTGACAGACTTCTTTTCGTTGATGGTCTTGCAAGATCTAAAATGATTTCAGTTCGTGAACAATGGGAACAAGGTGATACTGACATTGATTGGTTTGAACTAGAACGAGTATCTAAGGGATTGAAAAAATATAAGGATGCAAATGGTCTTTTGGATTTTACAGATATGCTTGAGCTGTTTTATAAGCAAGGTTATATTCCACCACTTAAAGTCCTGTTTATAGATGAAGCACAAGATCTTAGTAAATTACAATGGTTAGCAGTTAATCATATCATTAAACAAACTGAAAATGTTTATATTGCTGGAGATTCATTGCAAGCCATTTTTCAATGGAGTGGTGCAGATGTAGATTATTTCATTTCACTAAAAGGAAATGTCCAAACATTAGAACAAAGTTACAGGGTACCTATAGAAATACAAAAGATAGCACAAACATTATCAGACCAAGTAATAAAGAAACGACCATGTAGATGGTTACCTAAAAATGTTAAAGGTCTTGTTGACTGGCACAATAATCTTGATACAGTCCCATTAGAACAGGGTGAGTGGTTATTACTGGCCCGTAACGGGTACATGCTTAAACAGTTTGAAGATCATTGCATGATGTGTGGTTTTTCATTTGAGGGTAGATATTCACCACTTAAATCGCCAACACTTACCGCAATTAGATATTGGGAACAGTTACGCAAAGGTGAAGACTTAACCCCTGAACAAATCAAAAAGATAAATGGTTACATGTTACCTCAACTCAAAATAAAAAACATATTAGGACTATCTGCCTATACCAAATTAAACATGAATATTTTGCAGAAAGAGTTTGGGTTAAAGACAACTGCAATATGGCACGAGGCGCTTGGTAAAATATCCCCTGATGAACGTGAATATTTTATTGCTGCGCGTAAAAGAGGAGAAACCCTGGTCAACAAACCTCGTATCAAGATAAGTACAATTCATGGGAGCAAAGGTGGTGAAGCAGACAATGTGTTGTTATTAACGGACCTCGCGCCAAGAACCTATGATGAGATGAACAGGGACTTGGACAATGAACTCAGGGTATTTTATGTTGCAACGACACGTGCTAAAGAATCGTTACACATGATAACACCACAGACGAATTTATTTTTCCCAATGTAAAAGTGGTATAATGTGAATAAAATGGTGTAAACATTAGATACACAGGGTTCCACTATTTAAACCATAATAATTTATTAATATAAAGTATAAGACTAAATTTACAAGGAAACATACAGAAAGGAGATAGTATGGAAAGGTATCCGTTTAAAACAAAACCTTATCAACATCAGTATGACGTGTGGTTAAAGTCTCGAGACAAGGAAGAATTTGCCCTGCTCCTTGACATGGGAACAGGCAAAAGTAAAGTGTTGATTGACACTATTGCTTATTTGTACGACAACGGGAAGATTAATGGCGCATTAATTATTGCCCCTAAAGGTGTGTACAGGAACTGGACGACTATAGAAATCCCACGCCACATGCCTGATCATGTAAGTTATTATATGACATACTGGTCGTCATACAATACTAAGCAGCAGGTTAAGTTGTATAATCCCCTGTTCAAGGTCTCAGATAAATTACACATACTGGTAATGAATGTTGAAGCCCTGTCCACGCAAAATGGTCAAACATTTGCAAGAAAATTTCTTTCAACACACACTACCATATTAGCTATTGACGAGAGTACAACAATTAAAAATCCAAAAGCGAAACGAACCAAGGCTGCAATATCCCTTGGTAACCTAGCAAAGTACCGACGTATAATGTCAGGCATGCCCGTTACTCGTTCACCGTTAGATCTATACAGTCAGTGCGTATTTCTTGACTGGTACCTGTTGGGCTTTAGTTCATTCTTTGCATTTAGAAATAGGTATGCACTAGTACAAAAAATGCAAATGGGCAACAGGGTATTTGACAAGGTCGTTGGTTATCAACGTCTAGAAGAATTAACTGAGAAGATTGCACCATTTAGTTCCCGTGTAACAAAGGAAGAGTGTTTAGATTTACCACCAAAGGTTTATGTGTATAGGGACGTCGACTTAACCCCTGAACAGGAACGGTATTATGCTCAGATGAAAGACACTGCGTTAGTGCAGTTAGAAAATATGGCATTTGTTACTGCCCCTATGGTCATGACTAAGATGCAGAAACTCCATGAAATAATCTGTGGTTTTATTCGTGACCCTGAAACAGGAGGTGTGACTGAAATTCCAAGTAACAGGATCTCTGCTGTAATGGATATCTTGGAAGAGACAGATCGTAAAGTTATTATTTGGTCAAACAATACTTATGATATGTCTAAACTAAAGGAAGCAATTAGTAAGGAGTATGGTCCTGATTCTGTCGCTACATACTATGGTAGTACAAGCGACAATGACAGAGAATTAATTCGCCAGAACTTTCAAGACCCTGAACATCCTCTTCGTTTCTTTATCAGCAATCCTGCAACAGGAAAGTTTGGGATGACATTAACTGAAGCAAAGGTTGTTATTTACTACAGTAACGATTATAATCTCGAGAACAGGGTTCAATCAGAGGATAGGGCACACCGCATTGGTCAGGTTGACAAGGTCCTATATGTAGATCTTATTACAAGGGGAACAGTAGATGAAAAGATAATTGAATCATTGCGTAATAAGAAGAAAATATCTGATATGGTTATGGGTGAAGATTATAAACAGTGGTTAGAATAGGCGGCAGGGGTCCGGGAGGAGAGGAACCGGTGCCCCTGCCTGCGTGACAGCAAAAGCACGCGGGATCATTCATATAATCCAGCAGCAAGCCCTTTGTTTGGTACATATAAAGTCTTGGCTTGCTGCTTAAGTGTTGAGTTATCTATCAATGGTATTTCTCCAGTTTTTCCTGCCTTAATTACCTTGTTATTATATTCAACAACATCATCCATGATAGACTTTAGTTCCTCTTCATCTCCTTGAGTGAAGATATAGTTACGCCATCGTTCAAGGACCTTTGCTTTGCTCTTCCTGTACTGATCTATTTCACGTTTAGTTTCCCATGTGCGCTCACCCATTGTTGCTTGGCGCGCAGTTCTAAATCCTGCTAATCTCAACGCAGTTTCAGTATCAGAAGGAATGTATGGTTTTCCTTGCTCATCCCAGACAGGTTGACCTTTAGTTGTGGTAATTCCTTTAAGTTCCCTGATTGCACGGAATATGTTACCCATACTAGTAGGTAATACTTTTTCTGTAGCGCGTCCTGGCTGCCCAATCTCTAAGAAGTGTTTCGCATCTTGATAATCCTTTGCCAGACCCCCTGCAATACCAAACATCTCGTAAAAGTCTCTAGGTAAACCAACACCAATTGACATTGAGCTTGATACATCTAAGTTCATTGCACCAAGGGCACCGTGTCGTCCAATACGTTCCCCTGTCAAACCAAATGTGTCTCTGATCCAGTCCCAAAAACCTTTTTCAGGATCATCGTCAACACCGACCATCTTCAACATGCTACCAACTAAACCAAAAATAGCATCTTTAAATGGCATAACTGCTAACCCACCAATAATTATTGGCGACAATAAACCGTAAGCAAATGCTTTAATGTTTCCTTTTCTCATACCAGTATCATATAGTAATTGTACATTGTTATGTGCAAATTTTCCGTAAGTGTACAGGATCTGGGCGAGTCGAGCAGCGGGACCCGTGCCTTGACCAACAGCAAGTTGTGTTGCTTTGCCATAAATTCCATGCGCCTTGTTAGATACTGTATGGGCAACCTGAATAAGATCATGTTCAGTAGCATCAGGGTTCTTTACTTTTGCAAGACGGTAACCAGCAAGCATTGTCGTTCCACGAATCCATTGTTCTGATTTACCAAACATATACATTGCCCAGTACATTGTACGAGTCCACGCCTTACCATAAGTACGCTGAATGGTACCAATAGCATCTCTTGTATATTGTGGAGTATCATAACCTTTAGTTTTTATTTCATCAACTAACCCCTGTTCACCTTTATCAGTTAACTTTTTACCACGCATAACGTCCTTGTAGTCAACAGAAGCTTTGGCGAGTTCTTTTCCAATCTTGACAAATGAACCTTTGCCACCCATTGCATACATATGGAGTGAAACAGGGACTGTGGTAGCTAAAGACATTATGTTAACAAGAACAGACCGTGGGTTAAAACCAAGATACTTAAGTGTTGCAACTGATTTAACAAGACCAACTATTCTATCAGCTACATCTGAGTTTCTTAATTGCTCCTCAATATATTTAGTTCCAGTATTGTAGGCGCGAGGTTCTTTTACAGGGTCGATGCCTCCCACCTTAACCCTGTCTGCACCCTCGCCTTCATAGTGTCCGGCAAGGATTCCAAACATTTCTTTAGCGGCTTCTCCTTTAGCTACGCCAGCAGAAATATTGTTCATGTAACGGACGAAACGTTCGTTGGGGTCAGTTATGTAACCACGAACAGGGGTTCCATCTTGACGCTTAAGCATCGAAGCACGGAAACCTCTAACACGGAGAAGATCAGCAACCTCAGTTAATAATGCTTCATTAAATTTTATTTCTAGTTCAGGGTCTATTCCTTCAATGCCTTTAACTGCAGTTTCAATTGCCTTCTGAGTGTTAATAATTCGTAAAGTTGTGTAAACATCTTCAGGAAGTCGCTCACGTTCACGAACATTTTCAACTGTGTATCCTTTTCGTTCTAGTTGACGTTTAAGAAGTTCTGCAGCAATACGGTTTGGTTTATGGTAACGAACAATCTTGTCACCGCGCTTTCCTTTAATAACATATTCACCAGGTTCCCTGAGACGAGGCGCGTACGTCCCGCGCAACTGACCCATGTTTGCCAAGACTTGTTTAAGGTTTATCTTAATGATCTTGCCATCGTCATCAAGTGTGGTAAACTCAGGAAATTTAGGTTTTGCTCCATCTTTCGCAGCTTGCTCTTCAATTGCAGCAACCAATTGTTTCATCGGATCCATTAAAACATCCAATGCCTTATCGTATGATTTGCGATGTAACTTGTACAAATCAATTATTTCTTTTGGTATACCTTCACCTCGGAAGTGTTGTTCCCATGTAGGTACATTTTCGCCGTAACCTCGCTTCCAGGCGCCCGTGTCAATCTCATCCTTCATTCGTTCAAGTTGTTTGTACTCTTTGGAAGTCTCACCTTTAATTATCTGTGCGTTAGTAAGACCTTTGTGCATTAACTTAACATTAGCATCAATGATATTTGTCTCACCATTCCAAGAGACAGGTTTCATGTTGTCGTCAATGCCCATCTCATTGAAGGTGTTAAATAACTCATAATATCTGTCGTGCCTGTTAATTGCTGCCTTGACAATTTTCTCTAATGTTGGGTGGTCATACCACTCAGGAGAAAGAATATAACGTTGCGCCCAGTGCATTGATGGTTGGTTCTTGGGCAACTGCATTGATAGGGCTTTTAGGGTTGCATATGCCTGGTCATTAAATAAATCTTTAAAATCTCGCTTGGAGGTTTCAGTGGTTTCTTCTGTATAGTCGACAATTCGTTGGTAACGAGGCTCACGGTTTACTTTAAACCACGGCTGTCCTTTTTCCACAACACTTAAAGTCATAGCAGGAGTAAGCGCAAAACCAGGTTGTTTCCCAGGTACACCAGTCTGCTGGTCATGAATAACTGCTTGTTCTGATATTAACTGTTCAGTACGAAATTCATTAATAACATCTATTACTTCTTCTTCAGTCTCAAATTCAAGATACTCATCTTCAACCATAACACTATACAAGCCATTACTATCATCAAAAAAATACTTGTAATCATCAGTAGACTCATACTGTCTTATACCACTCTGTTCAAGGACACCTACCATTTGAAAATCATTTCTTGTTAAAGGAATAGGTGCAAAACTCTCATCCCAAGCAGGTCCTTGTTTTGGTGTGAGGTTTAGTGTCTCAAGTTTCGCGCCCCATTGTTTAATATATTTCTCAGTAAACCCTTTAACTTTTTGGTCATAGAAAACATACATACCCTCGCCACCGATTTGGAGGTCTAGACCTTGAAAGATAGCATTATACTGATCTTTGTTAATTTGATTAATTGCTTTAGTCCCAATATTCGTACCAACTAAATCTATAAGTTCTTCTTTAGTGGTAACATTCTGAGTAAGAACTGTTCGACCATCTTTTGAACCAACTACATTATAATAATTATTAGAAGGTGTTTTAGTAATCTCAAGTTGATCTATATGTTTTGCCAAACTATATCTATCTGATTGTTGCTTCCCAGTTGTCCAAGCGACGGCATCAAAGTTATTATCAGCAGCGTACCGAATCATACGTTTCATAAAAACTTCGTGCCAGTTATCTAGGAGCGGGGCGCGAGGTATCCATGTTTTGATATATTCTATTTCAAGTTCTTCTAGTTCTTCTATGCGTGTAAGTAACTGAGTATGCTCATCACTTGGTACGTCACCGTATTTTTCTTCATATTCTCTATTAGCATCATATGCCATTTGTAATTGCGGTGATACTTTAGGTTGATCACTAAACCCAAACTTCTTTGCTTCCTGTAACCAATCACTTTGTATCTCTTCAATGAAAAGAACAGATCTACCTTTATCATCTACTCGTTCATTGAAGCGGATATTACCAAGGACATTGGATTCAGACCAATGTTTAGATTGGTAGTTTTTATTATAGTTAATACCAGTTAATGCATCTTTAATAGCATCTTTTTCTGATGTGCCAAAACCTCTCTGTAATCCGTCCTCGTCAAGGACCTCGTAATTTATGGTTATTCCATCTTCAAAAATATCATAAGGTTCTTTTACTTTACTTACTTTAAAACCTTTAGGAAGAGTACCAGTATGAGGGTTCCAAACTAGAAGTAACTCTTTATAGTTCTTGCCGCCACGTAGACTGTATTGAGAAAACTTAGTAGAATTTTCTCCTTTAGTTATCTCCTGAACCTCAATCTGATTCGACTGTAAGAAATTAATAAAGTCCTGCTTATCTATCTTTTCCTTTCCTTCAAGATACTGCTCAACTCCCATCCACTTTTGCTCAGAAGGTTTCGTATACTTATTCAACCAGTTCTTCAGTGACTGAACCTTCGTCGGCATATCTGTCCGAGTCTCGACAGTCTTAAGCAATTCAGAATAGAAAGCAGGGGCATAAGTGATACGATCCATCCGAGGTTCCCGGTCCTCGATGAAATATTCTTCAACATTATACTCAGGACCTTTACCCTCAATAAATGCTCTTGAATCTGCTATCAACGCTTTAATTTCAGAGGTACTTAGTTTTAGGTCAAAGCCGAATTTGCGGAGAATAGTGAGAACTTTATCTCGGACCCCTTCCCAGAACGTAGGAGTACCTAAATTGTTTTCTGCCATGTGAGCAATATATTCTGCACCAGCAGACACGCGGTCTTTTTGCTTCCAAATTTGAAATTTGTAGTCTGTTAATATATCAGTCATCTTTTCTTCAGTTTTAAATGACCGAAAGACATCTAAACAGATTGAATCAAATTCACGACCTAAAATTGTTTCAATGCCATGGTGACCAACAACCTCATGTAACATGGCGCGGTGAACATCGTCCTTATTATAAAGCTCATCTGCAATTAAATAAACATTTCCTTGCCAATAAATACCACCAATACGATTGCTGTCTAAAAAACCTCTTGAAGCAATATCAAGTTGCAGTTCTTCTGGAAGTCCTGTTCTAGTTTGGTAAACAATTGTTAACGGTGCGTTGACCCAGGTTTTAGAAATAACGTCTGAATACTCCTTGACCTTTTCCTCAGTTAAACCTTTTTCACCTTTACCAGAGGTATGACGAAACTTAGGTTGTTCTAAAGTTTTGTTTTTATTACTAGTATTTATTACATTAACTGCCTTACCCAAGTAATCTTTTACACTGTGCAGTTTTCCAATATAATCCTGTTTCTCATCATATCGACCTTCATCAGTTATTTCAACTGGTGCAAAATAATTATCCATCTTACCAGATGTTGCACCTTCAAGTAACTGATCAACAAACTTACTGATCATGTTAAAGTCCACAGTGCCATCGCCAAAATGCATTGCATAATTAATCATTGAGGCAAATGCCCTGGGCATAGTCATTGGGTGCATCTTCTTAAGCATGCGGCGATTTGTATCTGGTTCTAATTCAGTATAATGTTCTACCTGTTCTTGTGCCTGGGTAGGAGACATATATAACATATTCTTTGCTAAAGGATTAGGTTTTGTTTCTTCTCCTTCCTCTTCATTTTCACCAAACCAAGAAATACTGGTCTGTTGTCGTTCCCCCTTAGCAACCCTGTTAGCAAGAACCTTAATGTCCTGTCTTACTGAAAAGATCTCAGCTTCAATATCCTCTTTTTCTTCTGGGGTTTTTGCCTTAGTGAGTTTCTCCTGTAACTTTTTCAACTCAGCATGAGACTTTTTCATCAGTTCAACGGGAGTCTTTTTTACAAGTTTTTTCGTGCCCTGTTCCTTGGCCTTTAACATCGCCCGTTGGTCGGCGCGTTCCTCACGTTCTTCTTCGGTTAATGTTTTCTCTGTTAAGTATGTGCGTTTTTCTTCCCACTTTCCAGTGTCTGCATTACGCTGCCATCTCATAGAAACAGTTTTAAAACGCTTTACTATATCATCAGGTATATCTTCACCAGCCTGTAAACGTTTTAAAATATCAGAAGCTCGCCAATCTCGTGGTTTTTTACTTAACAGGGTTTCGGTTTCTTTTTGCCCATGAGTTTCACCTTCTTCCTTAATAACTTTTTTTGTTACTGTTTCTTTCTGCTCTCCTTGAACTTCTCTAGTGCTTCCTTTGCTTTCCCCTTTTTCTGATTCTTGAAGTACTCTACCTGCTGCAGTCTCTTCTTTGCTTGGACTTTGCTTAGGTTCGGTTTGCTCAGGCTCTTCCCGCTCTCGCTCTTCACTTGCCAACCGCTCTCTGTCTTTACGAGCATTTTTTGCCTCCTGTTCTTTTACCTGCTTCTCTTCTTTTTCTTTTACTTTTTGTTCTTTAACTTTATTATGTTCAATTTGCTTAGCAATAGTTTCACGGCGTTTAACAGTCTGTTTAAATGCTGAAGAATTTTCATGACCTTCCTCCTTCATATCATTAATGATTTCATCTAACTTTTTTAAACCTTCAGTTGAAGATTTACTCGCCACCTCTAAATATTCAGGGTTTCTCCTGTTAATATAATCACGTGCTGATTCTACTTTTTCAGGGACAGGGACTGCTTCCTTACGTCTAGCAACCCACTGCCGTTCACCGATTTTAACTGGTACATATTTCTCTTCTGTTCCTGTATAATCAAGCGTCTTGTATAAACGCTTAATAGCTAAAGCAGCACTAACTTTATTTGTAAACGGTACCCCTTTATTTGACAGATCATCTGGGTGAGCATCAGGATATTTCTGCTGAACAGGAACTTGGACAGGGGTAACTTGTCTTGAAGCCTGATCAGACACAAACTCCCCGGTCCCTGTAACCAATGGGGCAGTCTGTTTACCAGAAGTTACCTGTGACATATTCTGTGTCATCTGTGTCAGAGCGACGGGGGCCCCGACCCATTCTCCCGTGGTAACCATAAAAGGTTTATGTGTTTCAGAGAACCCTTTTTTCTTTAGTGTTGCCTTAACTGCCCCTTGACTTGAGAACAATTTATCGTTACCAGTAAAAATCATCTGGTTCCGTACGTTTTCTGGTAAATTATTTATAATACTTTGTCCAGGGGTTAATTCAATAGTATCACTTGTGGAACCCTGTGGAACCTCTTTTTCAATAGGTTTACCACTCTCGTCCAAAATATTACTTTTTACTGTGGCTTTTAACTGTTCTTGCGGACCTCGCGCGCCCATGACACCGGAGGCAAGTTCATTGGCACGCTCTTCACTATAACCTTTTTCAATGAACTGGTCAAACAGGATCTTACGTAACTCGAACCCCATGACCTTGCGTGATTCAACTTCATCAACTGGTTTCTTTTCATCTTCAGGAATTATCTCTTCAGTCTCTTCATCTTGTTTGCCACGTTCCTCGAACTTTGCAACATCCTCATTTAACTCTTTAGTTGTTTGCCTTGCTTCTAACAGACCGGCAAGAGGTTTCATGTTTAAAACATTTTCATCAAGATCAATCGCCTCATTTTCAAGTAACTTATACTGCGCAATTTCACCCCATTTAGTAGCAAGATCTGTATTGTTAACTTTGTCTGTCTTCTTAAGTTCATTATATACTGTTGCCATTGCATCAAAACGTTTGTCGAATCTGGTGTCAGGGTTCTCTAATGCTTTGATGATATTAGAACGTTTCTTGACGTCAATTGTCTGGGCCCCTGCGTACATGAGTAATGTGGCAATGACAGTAGGTCCAATTGAACCTACCGCTGCATCCATTGGATCTATTGTATCTAAACCAAGTTCCTTGCTACCTTTAGTCTCATAGTAATTCTGGAGGAACTCGGTACCTACCTCAGCAGGTTGTGTAGCCATTTGTGCTTTTAAGAAATTCTTAGTACCACCTTTCCACCCCTGCTTCAGAATATTTCTTACCGAATCTTTAACTGGTTCAGTTGCCAAACGACCAAACTTAAAGAATATACCTTCAACTACATCACTTGCGGTTTCAAGTCCACCCTCAATTACTGCTTGTTTGAAAGCCTCATTTTTGAGTAATTCTTCAGGGATCTTATTGTCAGGATTCTTTTCATTATGTTCAAGAACATCTTGATAAACCTGGTCATACTGTGCAAGACCGAACAGGGTACCACCAGATAAAGCATAACCAGTTACTGCACCAACTGCTGCACCAGGGAGACCACCAACCACTGCACCTGCTTTTGCACCAGCAATTGCACCGGGGATCTTTGTTGCAACAGATTGTGTCGTGGACCTTATTGCCTGTCGCCACCACTCACGAAGTGTCCCAGCATCTTCAGCAGGTTCGTAAATATAAGGATGATCCTTTTCGAACTGTTCCTTGTTCTTGATAACATAGTTTGCAAATGTATTAAAAGGATCAGACTCATCTTCATCCTCTTTTGCAACCCGACCAAGACGATAATCCCTGGCAAACATCTCTGCAGCATCAGACAAACCAGCAACAACCGCAGTAGCAGTGTCCATGACAACACCACGGTCTACCTTACCAGATTGTTCTTGAACAGGGGACTGATACTGCATAGGTTGAAAAGCAGGATCATTTTCAAAATCAAAATGAACCTGTCCATCTGAACGAGCAGGACTTCGTGAAGATTGTTGAGTTAATGGATCTGATTGTTGTATTGGTTGAAAGGCTGGATCATTTTCAAAATCAAATGTAACCCTGTTCTGTGACGGAGCGTTGACCCACTCCAAGGCACCAGTGGCCGGATTCTTTCTGTACATGTAAACCTCCTAGTTAATAAGCAGGGGTGTCATACATCGTTCCTTGCTGATAGGCTGTCAATCCTCTTGGTTTAATCTTTGCAGAATTTTTACCTACAGTACTTAGTTTTTTTGCAGTTTGTTCTTTGCGCCAATTAGCGAGGACCTGGGCATTCTTCTTTGCTTGCTCAACCCAGGTAAAGGCTGCTTTAATATTTTTAGGGTCCCCTGTCTTTAATAATGCAGCTGCTTTATTTACACCGTCAATATATCCTTGAACTAACTCATCTTGTTCAACACCAGATCCACCTGATATTAAACCTTTGATTTGGTTAGTGTCACTTAAGAACTTATTAATATTTGCAGTCCCAGCAAGATTCGCACCAAATGTAGAATTTGTTATACCTAATTTAGAGTATACACCAGCATCAATAAGTTGTTGTTCAAGGGCACGACGGTCACGTTGTTTTCCTGCTTCTTTTTGTTCAGGGGCAATCCCAACTTGGTCATCCCACTTTTTATCACTCTCCTGGTATAACTCACTCATCTTAAGACGTGCATTAATTTGGAGATTTTCTTTGTTTGCATGATTAGATGCAGCTAATTGTGCTGCTGCATTAATCTGAGCTATCTTCTCACGAGAAGTAATATCTGCAGCATTACGTTTTTCTGCAGATTGATTAGCAGACTCTTGATTTATTACACCACCCATAGTAGACATACCCTGTCGCAAAATGTCTTCAGTAACAGGTTGCATGTCACCCATGCCAAGTTTATTTCTGATCTGCTCTGGTAGTTTAACCTTATCACGTTCTGTTTCAAGGTGTTTTATCTTCTCTTGAACTATAGAAAGATCTGTTCCAGGTTTATCTTTCAAAAACGCTTCAATGTTTCTCAACCGGGAAAGATCTGCCTCGATCGTTATTTGCGGGTTATTTCGAATATGTTCGATATTTTTCTGTACCGTTCCGTACTGTTCAAGTAACTTTTTTGCCTCAGGATCATTTACCTTTGACAACTCAGCAATTTCATTAGGCATTAATTCATTACCAGGGCTTGTGATAGTTGTCTGATATTTCTGTTTCAATGCATTTTTTGTCTGTCCAAGTTTGTCTATCATTAAATTTGCAGTGTTAGTATTAGCAGCAACGTATTGCCCAAATACATTTGAGTTTTCTGCAATATCTCTATATGTAACAATTGAACCATCTTTTTTGACAAGTCCTTGATTAGGGTTAGGATCATCTGGTTTTGCCGGATTCCAACCAAGGGTTTGTAGGAGTTCACTGCCTAACACAGCACCTTGCGGTGTTAAATTACCTTCAGGTTTAAAGACTCTACTCAACTCATTTAATGTTACAGGAGTATTGAAACGAGCATTTTGCCGTTTATACTCATCAATCGCAAACTGCTCCTTTTCCATTTGCTTCTGGCGTAAGGCATCTTCACTTTGAAATTTTGCCACACCTAAGGCAAGGTTACCATAGTCACGAGAACTTGTTGATATAGTGTCAGCTAAATTATCCCATTGACCAGCCGTATTAGGCATCTTTACCCCCTCCTGCTATAATTGAGTTGACACAACTTTCATACCCTTTTGGCAACAAGGTAATACGGCCAAAGGCAAAACGCCATCGGCAAAACATTTTAAATGTTGGACCAAATACTCTAGACCAAATGGAAATAGTTTGTCGTTCTTTAAGAACATAACACATATATGCGAACACCGGTTTAGCGATAATATTTTCAATAGGTTTTCGCAAGTAAGAATATTTTTCAATAAGAAATACCAAGAAGTATGCTATCTGGTAATAGCCTAACAGGGCTTTAACTGTCATATTCTTTGTGCAATATCTTTTTGCAGTTAATGCTTCAGTAGAGTATAATCCATACAGGTATGAAAACAAAACGCAACAGTTAGTTCCTCCCGTATAAATTTTCCTTGCGCCTTGTCCCGCTTCATGCATACTACCATGTGCGATTCCTTCGCCTATATCAACCACACCTCCGACCGCGTCTCCTATAACGTTTTCAATACCACCAACTATCTGATCCTCAAACCGTGCTAATTCCCGCCCATATTTTTCAACTATATCAATTCCAGTCAAATCAGAGAAATATTTAGTTCCTAGTGCAGTTAGTCCAGAAAACGGTGTTTCCATCGTTCTCCAAATATCCTGACCTTCCCAATCATTTGCAGTGCCATATTTACCAAGGGTTCTTACACCTTCATAAGCAGCAACTGGTAAAGCAATTTCACTAAGGGCAAGACTCCCTGGTGCAGTTGCCATACCTGCGTCTAACCCAAGACCAATAGCACCAGTTCCACCAGTTCCAATATCATAGGCTAAAGCAGAAGATAAACCAGAAGCTTCTGCGCCTGCTGCAACTGACGCTGCTTCTGCACCAGCTAAACCACCAGACAAACCAGATAATTCTGCTGCAGTTGTTGCTCCTACTAAATCAGTACCGAGTTCCGTAACTCCCGCGTCCAAAGGTAATGGATTAGTTTGAGTAACTGGGGGAGCTATAGGACTACCGGAAGGAAGAACTTCAGGTATAATAGCCCCGGACCCCTGACCTATGTTACCAACTCCTCTTAAAGTATTTACTAATTGCCCGACTTTATACCCGCCGTATAAAGTTGCACCTGTTTGAGCAACACCAACTCCAGCATCAATATATGATTGCTTTTTTGCTTGATCCAAAGCTTCATCTTGTTGGTCCATGGCCTGATTATAATAATCAGTTTCTGCTGCCAAACGATCTTCAGCAATTTGGCGAGTTGTTGATAACTCTTCCTGTCTTTGTTTCTTCGCTTCTTCAGTAGCGTACTGTGTAGGAAGATATGCTGCTTGATACTTTACCCAATCTTCATACTTTGGTAACCCAGTCCAAGTAGGCTGTCTTGTCAATGCTGCAAACTGAGGCGTCGCCATTGATATTCTCCTATTTGTATTTTCTCTTTAAAAATTCTTCTTGTAAACCGTAATTTCTATTTGCACCATATAAACTAGCACCAACATTAGCAACACCTAAAACATTGCCAATATTACTCTGTAACTTGTTGAGTTCATTTGCATTTTCCATACCCTGTAGTTTAAGATTATACGCTCGTTTATTAACCTCAAGTTCTTTACCAGCAAGATCTTTTTTCTGGGCTAACTCGACACGGTTCAAGCCTCGGGCATCACCTAACTTTTTAAGTTCCATTCGTTTCTTAAGAATATCATTCATATATGCTTCATCAACAGGGGTAATATTCGCTAAGGCACGAAAGGCAGGAGGAACTTGTAATAATTTTTGTATCGTTTGCTGATACTCTGGGTTCTCAACCATTGCAGCTAAATCATCATTCATGGTGACGACTCCTTTTAAAAATAATTATACTTCACGTTCAACTAAAAGTAAACACATTTTTGTCTTGCACTTAGCCCTTCTATTTCTCTTGAACGGTTGACACATGTTTCTCCTTTAATACTTAGTGCGTTAGTAAGTGAACCCATACAGCTGGATAGTATTACCAGCCGCTCCAGCGTGATTTGCCACCGCCCCTGTTATAACTGATGCCGCTGCGTAGCTTTTTTGCAGCGCCGGAGTCGTAGACGGAACCGGAACAAGAATGCACACATCGTACATATCGTCTATCCGTTCTTTCTGGATATTGATATTGCGCTCTGCGTAATCGAGTCTTGTTTGCAGGCCAAAAAGGACTTCGAAGTATGTTGCCCAGAATTTCAGATAGAGATCAAACATACCGCCCCCATGCTATTAGTCTATCGCCATATAAGATCCTGAAATCACCACCGTCTTATTAAGTGCTGGCCATGTGGGAGTGTATATTTTACCATCGGTATAAATCATACCATTCCCATAGCTTTCGCCACTTACATCTATAGCACCACCAACTCCAAGTATCGTTGGAGTAAATGGAAGGCTAAAGTTTGTCGAGTTAGCAGTCGAGGCCGTGGTACACGTTCCAGTTACGGTGATCACGATTGAGAAGAATACCATGCGATTTATCTTCGTAAATGTCCCGGTATAAGTTGCGGCCCCAGTACCCTCTATGACTGCCAGATTAGTAGGCGTTACCGTCCAGGTATTCTTCTGATAGTCAGGATATGAGTTTAGTGTTGCTGTTGTTGGATAGTTATTACCCCAGCCCGCTTCGACCGGACTTCCAGTCATAACATCTCTAACGATGTTGTTGTTGAACGTGTTGTATTTAAAATAGTTTTTCGATGCTAAATATATATTGTGATGCTTGGCTGCATTTGCTCCACCGTATGTAAGTCCCGCTGTCAATGGCCCATACCCCAAGTTATTTGTCACCGTGCTATTCAAAATAACACCATCTGAATATAACCACGCTATTTCGTCCGTGCCGGTATAATCAGACCCAACCCCGATGGACATATTCCCTGAAAAAACAGAATTAACAAAAGAATTTATTACCCAATGTAACGCACCAACGGTCCCCTCCTGTCCGTTACCTGTAATTTCGCAACCCCTTATATCACGAAATATATATGCCGCACATGTTAGTGTCCGTGTAGGATAATATGTGGCTACATTCAATCCATCACAGGCATTTCCCGAAACTTCCGAATAATACGCAGAACGGATATAATAACCCCAATCTCTCGCTGATGACACATAGTTATTCTTAATGGTCGTACACGTTACTAAATTAACCCCTATTCCATGCAAGCAATGGGATACACGGATATTGCTAATCTTTGACGAGATGATCAATGGTGTCAGAAATGCGTATTTTACATTATTAATTTTGAGGTTGTGAAAACATGAATCGGAAATGCTTTTTGACGCTATAATGCCAAATTCGACTTTTTGGGATTCGTAATCTGAACCACTCGAAAATGTTCCCTCAAACGTCAAATCTTCTACCGTACCAATATAGCGACCATTCGTCGTGTTATTGATGATGAGAATGGCGTTGATACTGCTCGGAAGTGCTGTAGCAACGGGACTCATCGGAGTGCCGGTTTCGCTGTATATTAACAACGCAGATGATTCTAATTCTGCTGAGGTAAGTGTTAGTGTTGTCGTGGAATCCTTTTTAATGACCGATGAGTATGAATTATCACCCTTGAGGTTTACTCCATATTGAGCTTTCAGAGGGGTATTACATAGATATGTTCCCTTTGTGAAGTATACTGTCACGCAACCAGATGCATAGGCGCAATCCAATGCCGCCTGAACTGCAGTATAATCATCGGTTGTACCGTTTGCCGTAGCTCCCCACCATTGAGGGTATGCGTTCTTTATAGCCCCTGTTCCAAAAATTACAACTCCACTCCCACTAAATACTTGGTATAACCCTGCTTCAAACGATCCATTAATAGTAAGTGTCTTTCCGGTGGCGATTTGTATGATAGCCCCTGGAGACATATTCAGGGCGACATTACTTGGGATGGTAAGATCATCTGTTATTGCATAAGTCCCCGGTCTGACGACCACTGCTTGCGTCCCAACTGCTGCAACTAAAGCAATTAAATCAGTTACTGAACTGACAATGTTATTAAAATATGTAGGCATTGCCCTTGTTGCTAGTGCTGACCCCATTATAAACCTCCTTAATTAAACATGATCAAACGTTACAATACACTTGGCGCCCGTGCCGGAAATAGCAACATAAATACCTTTTTCAGCGGATACAGGGTGTGACAAACCTATAAGACCGAACTGTGACGCACCTAAGACGACACCCTGTGCCAAAATAATTCCAGTGGCAGACTGCTCACTGTACACAGTTACAGTAGCATCATTGGTACCATTAGTGATTATTTGCACCCCATAAAAGACCGCGGGTCTCGTGGTAACAATAACACTAACATCTAACAAACCTGAAGATATTGCTGCTTTCATTTCGGATCTCCTTTTATTTAAGTTATTTTATAACACTTTAGTAATAGCACTGAGCCATTATCTCTTTTATCTGTTCTTTATCTTGCACTATCTAATCCATCCTCCGTTCAATATCGTCAATCCGTTCTTTCTGGATATTTATGTTTCGCTCTACATAATCAAGCCTTGTTTGCAGGCCAAAAAACCAAGGTCTTTATAAGCATTTAACTGCTCATCCATTGACGCTACGATCTCCGTAAGGGCTTCTTTTTCCTTCTGGAGTTTTTCTGCTAATTCAATACTCATAATACTTTCCTCCGTTAAATTGATTTTGAAAAATAATACATTGTTCCATCTCTATAATTAGTTAGAGTGTTATCGGAGTAGTTTTATGTTATTTGATAATAGTGGTACCTCCTTAATATAAATTATTGTATATTGTACTTATGATAATCAACTACCTATTAGTAATAAAAGTGTTGTGGTTATAATTAATTATAATCATTACACCTAGTTAATTATAAAATACACAAAATTTTCAGTACCAGCAGCCGGATTTCCATCCGCGGTAGCCGCAGTAAAAGAAGTACCATCTACTCTATTTATAGGAAATATAACTGAAGCTCCCGCTTGTAATGCTGCTGCTGCTGCGTTATTAGGAGATAAAAATATAAGAGATGCAGTTGTAACTAAGGTATTGTTGACAACTGTATATTTATTGTTAGCACAGATGAATGTACCTACAATTCCATTTGTTGTTACAGCTCTTAAACCTCTAGCGCCCCCTTCTTGTAGATATGTGTGAGGAGTAGGGTGATTATTTGGAAAAATAACTCGATAATTTAGTTTAGGTAACGAGGCGCCACCAAAATAAACAACAGCAGGATCAGTGGCTTCCCAATTATCTCCCTCAATATCTACTGAGCCTGACGAAGGAGCAACATAAACAAACCGAGTAGTAGTATCGCCAATGGCTGGATATCTAAAGTAATTGTTTCTACTAAATATACTGACATTTGTGCTACCAGAAGCGTTTAAAAAACGATAACAATTAGTCATATATACATGAGAATTTACAACACTAATTCTGCTTGAATTTCTAATTTGAATTAGCATAGAGCCATCATACCCAGATTCAAAATAAGTATCAGTTATACTTATCTGACAACCAATACCCACATCTAGTCCAATAGAACCCTGTCCTTCAAAACAACTATTACTAACATGAACATTAGTGGCATTTGATAATATCATAGTTTGTGCAGCATTTATTATTACTCTATCTATAATTAAATCATAACAATAATCTATTTTAATTCCTAATCCAAAAGTTGTTAAATAAGAAAAGTGACAATCTCTTATTGTAGAATACCAGTTTTGTTTTAGGGACATAGCTATATTAGATCCAGATATATTAAGATTTGTAGCATTTATACCATTGGAGTCAGACAATACACCAATACTTGTACCCCCAAGTGTACTAATCCTTAAATTTTCTAAAACAGAATTTCCATTAGTTGTTATTCCAGCACCAGAATTTATACTAAAATATAAAAATGCGAAACCAGTCGGTCCACCGACACGAGGACTATGTCTTCCATACCATTTTTGAGTAACACCCATTGTAAGTCCAGCACCTATATAGTAGTCCCCTAGGAACTCAATAGTTCCGTAATCCCCTGCTGCAATAATAGCCTTATTGATAACTACTTCATCTACATATACTGCTGTGCCTATACTCTTATATTTTCCTGACTCACCAAACCATTGAGTAATTACTGTAACTGTACCAGGTAATAAGACTGCTCCAGTTCCCACACAATCAAACACTTGATACAATCCTGCTTCAAATGGGCCATTGATAGTAAGTGTCTTAGTATCTGCAATCTGTAAAATAGCACCAATTACTACTGAAAGTTCCTTGTCACTCGGTATAATCAAATCATCGTCTATAGCATATGTACCAGGACCTACAACAATTCGTTTACTTCCAGCTAATGCCACAGCATCAATAATTCCTTGCACTGTAGAAACATGAGTATCACCATCATCACCTGAAATTTCAGCACCACGATAATTAAAGAAATATCCTTCTGTTGCAGAAATAGCCACTAACAGGGGTTTAGAGATATGACCCGTTGCAGACGGTTCAGTCAATGACAAAGTTCCTTCAGTTATATCAGACAGGAAGTAACACGACCCGGCAACTAAACCAGATAATCCTTCCACATAACCACCAGTCGTCATAATAAAAATATCTGTTGAAATTAGCTGTGAAACTAAACCAATAACTTCAGCATTAGCAGAGCCATCTGCTTTTGCTTTTACATATTTACTAGTAACACTATCCCATCTTAACGGAGTACCAATAAGGAATGAATGAGCAGCTTGTGCAATTATTCGATCATTACTTTCATTTATGTTGTTACTTGCATCCAATTGAAAATAAGCGCCATCATAAGTAACAGTAATTACGCTTCCACTCAATAAATCATTTGCATCAAGTTCCAGGGCATTTCCTTGTTTTCTAATACTGACTGCACCGATACCGTCAATATTAAGTGTAGCAGGACCAGTATTTACATGCGGCACCTGAAAACGTAAAGTCATACCTGCAGTTAAACTTGTAATAGTAGGAGTATACGCTGCAGTATACGCATTTCCTGCACCACCAGCAACTGCAAATGCCGCTACACTACTTTGAATATCTGCTAGTGTTGCATCTTGTATTCCACCCACTGTTGTACCAGCTCTTAAAACAGCCATATAATCCTCCTATGCCTCTGCTCTTTCACGTATAAATTGAATACCCCATGCTAATGGTCGAATATTATTTGATAATGCCTGTGAATAAAAAGAAAACTTAAGCTTGTGACATAACCCAGTATAGTTGCAAGAACTCATAAACCTAGTAATTTCATCTTGTAAGATAAATTTCTGAAATGGTACAGCCACTGCGGTAGTATCACCATCATTATAATATTCAACTTTAACAAACATCGCATATAATGTAATACTTGCGCCAGCTTGAAAATCAACAGCAGGCCCAGTTAAAAAAGTCATTTTATTAGCAGTTACAGTTGTACATAAAAATGGGCCTGGATTATTAGGATCAGAAGTCATAATCATTAAGCCAGGAATAAAACCAGCGGTAATAAAATCTCCTGCAATAGTGGTAATTTCCATGACCCAATCTTCATATAAGATGCCGTTAATTGTGACAACACCATTAATGTCAGTCCAATTGCCAATTAAAGGAGTACCGCTTTCAATCAGTTGTTTACAAACGAAATTTTCACCATCCCAAAAATAACCAGTATTACTTGAATCTTCTATAAGATGGCCGTATAATCTTAAATTACCGCTTTCAATCCCGGCACCTTTTATTTCAATATCTGCTCTGGTGTAAATAATATCATACGCCCCATCAGATTCAGTTATAAGTTTTACGTTGCGAAGAATAGTAATATCAAAAATATTAGTTGTGGGCAACATAGCATTTGTAATTACAAAAGCTTCAATTGCCTCTGTACCATCCCACAATGAACCATAATCTAATCTAACCATGTAACCAGTATCTAATAATCCATAATGATAAACATTACCATTATCATCAACAACCTTTACTGTTGCTTGTGGCACAGGCTTTGTACCAGTATTAATCTTAGACCATTTTTTACTAATTAAGTTGTATGTCAACCAAACATTACATGCTACTTGACCAGCACCTGATGGTAAACAAACATTCCATTCATAATGATTAGGATCAAACCACCCGTGTGAATTTTCAATTGCATCAAAATTAACGCACGTATCTAACTCCCTATCAAAATATAAATTAATACCACTTAATGGAACTAATACAGCAGCATCAAATAGAATCGGCCCAACATAACTAATCCACATCGCAATATTTCTAATAGCATCTTTAGTAATTTCAAATGCTACTTCAGCCGTGCACATTGTGCGAGGGGCCGCGCAACCAATATTCTCAGAAATTTGACTAACTGTAAATGTTTCTGGGCTATGTCCATCTAGCAAGAAAGTTTCAGTAGACTTAGTTACAATTTCAGAGTTATATAGACTAGCGCCAAATCGATTAAATATATTAGCTGTGGCAACTATATCTGAACTATTTTTCCCAACATAAATTCGTTTGTTATCTGAACTAGAATCCTCTCCATTGAAAGAATCAGAAGTATTTGCTACTGCGTAATCAATACTATGACCTTCTTTACCAGGAATATCGCCTGCAAGAAATAAACGGTTTTTGTAATTAAAAGCAAATTTATATGCGCCCATTGATTGTGTACAAGGGATCCCATATAAAGTATCTAAGTAACAGCCATCTTCATATCCACCAGTAACTATCTTAATTAAACCAGGATCAGTCACAGGGTCATAAGGAGTTCCAAATAAAGAAGAGTCAAAAACAATTGAAAAAGTATCTGCATCAATTACTGTTACTTCATAGTTATTTCCATTTAACCCTGACCAATCAGCTTGGGTAATTCCAGAAAATGTTACTTTATCACCATCAACAAAATCATGGTCTACCCATGTTACAACACAGGCTGCTGCCTGTGACAAATTAGTAATATCTTTTTCAGTATGCGCAGACAATCCACCAGACCACTCCAATTTATACGCATATGCAAAAGTACTAAACAAGTTTACTTTATGTTCAGCCGTTGCAGCAGGGGGATTCCAATAAATTGTCCCATTTTTATTCATTGATTTTGTGGCGCCACTATCTAATGAACCATCATAAATTGTTCCTACAGAAGCCCAAGTGGTACCGTTCCAATAATAAAGTGTTAGGGTGCTTACTAATGTGTTTACCAACCCTGGTAAAAAAGCTACTTTAATTGCAGTTATCCTATCACTAAACATCATGATAGCATAATCAGTTGAAGATAGTCCGGATAGTTTAGCAGCTATTGGATAAGCACTAGTACTAACATCATAAACTTCAGGAGTATAATCTTCATAAATACCAGATCGATTTACTTGAAAACTAATACAGACTCTATTAACACCATCCCATAAATTAACCAAAGGTTGCATTGGGCAATTTACTGTAAGATGGTATAGTGTGAATGATCCTGCAGAAACACTAACCTGATACCAGTACAGGAGTAAATCATTTATTAAAACTGGTTTAGATGTTGCTACGGTTGAATTAAATGTAACCCCACCTATTTGAGCATGTGTTATACCACCAACTGCAGTACCATCAACTGTCCCAGTGACACTTGCCCAAGCTGTTCCAACCCATTCTTTTACTGTTATTGTCGATGCAACTGCATTGAATACTGAAATATATGGTTTAAAACCAGATAAAGGTCTAGTAGATCCTATTAAGTAAATATCAGTTGCAGCAGTAAATGCAACAACATTATCTGCATCAGTCAAAGTATTTCTTATTTCATCTGTATATGTAATCGGTGTTGTAGGAGTAATAGCAGTTATACCAGTTGCTTTAATAAAAGAAGCAACACCTGATTCTTCACCACCATATATAAGTGTCTCAACAGAGTTGCAGTATACCATATCATTGTTTGGTGCTTCAACAAAAAATCCTTGTTGTGCTCCAGTAGCATCGGTATGGATATAGGTTCCTTCAAAATCTCCAGTATTTGGTGGGACACCTTTATGAACTGCTAATACTGAAGCACTCAAAGCGGCGTTCCACTGTTGAGTAAAAATATAAGACTTTTGTGTGTTTGGTGTTCTTAACTGAAAACCATTTCGACCATTAACATACGTAGAAATAGGAGTTGTATTTATTCTAGTGTAACCATTAACGCCAATGATTCCAGTTTTAGTATAACGAATATTTTGACAATCAGAAAAGTTGCCATTAGCAATTTTTAGTGGATGAATATCAGGAAGCCACTCACCTAGAAAGTCAAACTGTAACCTTTCAAAAGGGGAGTCAGGGGCATACTGTTGTAAACCTTGAATCTCTTGTATCATCTTTGTGGCCCAACAAGTTTAAGAGTATATTGATTCTGTGGCGCCGGTTGTAAAGTATTTTCTGCGGCAATCTCTATTTTATCAAGGTTCAATGATTGAATATACAATTGATATAACTGTCCTGCTTTTGTGTATTGTCGTTCTTTGGCTAACCCCATAAAGGTAACAAATAAAATTGCAGGAGTTTGAAATTTCACTGGTATGTTAGCAATGTTGCTTGTTACTTGTGCATAATAAACAGTAACGATAGTTCCATTTTCTGTAGTAGTTGGTACCGGATAAAATCCAACCTTGTCTATTATATCAAAAAAATATTTAGGAGCACCTGTGGAGACTGCGTATTGAAGACCTGTCATCCATGGTGTGATTTGTTTTAATCCCTCACTTGCATACACTGCACCAAGGATCTTTATATAATCTGTAGAAACATTATATATCTGTACTCCTGTCGCTAGGGTAACTGAACCTGAAACCTCACAGCAATATGTTTTAGTTGAAATATCAATTGCAGCGTCATCAATCCAGTTTTCAAGTTCTGTATTACTCCAAAAACCTGCGACTGCCTCATCTAATAAGGCTCTTGCACGATCACGAATTATTGATTTTGTTAAACCCATATTTTATCCTATGACTGCAAACGGTTCAGATTGAACTCTGATTGACACTTTCGCTTTCCCAGTATACTTTTTATTTTTCGCTTCACTAAGATAACCATCATAGAAATCATAAAAATATTCTGAACCTTCAATACTTGTCCATGACTTATTCGGCATACGCAATAGATAAGCTACTGCACCATTGAGAATAGTTTCGTACCAATCATCAAATAAGAAATCTGGAAGTGTCGAAGTTGTTGGAGATGGTTTAACTGCCACCCAAACAATTAGCCCACCAGCATAAGAAGTATCAGGAATTTCTTTAAACATTAAAACTTTTTCTGCATCAACCATATACTCTATTGGTTGACTGGATTCTACCTGTCGCCAACTATCAGGGGATCGATCTAATAAATCCATTGACGTTGGACTAACAAATAAACCATTAACTTCTACACGTTCAACAGTGATAATTGAACAGTCAGTAGGGGCGGTAAGTGTATAAGAAGCAGTGCCTGCAACAATATTAATAGCAGTTAATTGCTTAACATAGAGAAGAGTTTTTGAACAAAATTCTCGGGTGATTGTACGAACAGCAGAATCAATTTCTATCTTACTTGCCCCAGGAACTCTGATTGAAACGCCATCTAACCAAGCTGAGATGTTTGCCATGTTTTATCCTTCACTAAGTCTGAGAGGAAGAACCAAGAAAATTGAATCCCTCCTCTCAGACCTTGAACAAATGAACTACGCAACTACAAGTTTCGGGACTCTCATAGAAACATCAGCACCCATACAAATATTATCGACACACCTTGCAATATTAGGATTAATAATACCAGTGTATCCGGCATAGTTTGTTAAGGTAGCAGCGTTCATGAACTTATTACCTACCAAGTACAGAATACCTGTTGAACCGTTAGCTTCATCATCGATACAGAGACCAGTTGAAGTTGTACTAATGATGTTATTCTTTATCAATGTTTCATAAGATGAAGTCGTACCAGTCACAGTAGAAATACCAAGACCAGCACTTCCATGCATCCAACATCCTTCAACCACAGTCCCGGCACTCTCCCCTGTACCAAAAGCAATATAGTTTGTGGCAAACGACCCAAAGATGTCACAATCAATCACCTTCAAGAAGGGACTTGCCGTTGCGAGAATGGCTCCGGTAACCGTACCAACGGAACCGTCGAACGTGCACCCGATGAACTGGATGCCACTTGATGTAGAAGCCAGGGTTACGATCGGGGAAGCGTGGGCGATTGCCGAAAACCAGATATTAATGAATCTGGTGCCATAGTTCCCTGCATTAACGGGGACATGGCGCCCAATAATACGCGGTTTGGTATTGGCATCATAGGAACCCACACCGATAACATCACACTTATCGGGGAACGCCACGAGATTAGTTACGCCGGTGGCCAAACTCGGATCACCTTTGTAAAAAATCCTGTTTCTTGCAGCAAAGGTTTTTGAACTTAAAGCAATGTTTGCATTATTGGCAGCAATAGCAACTGCTAATGTTTTAAAAGCTGTATCCCATGTTTTTCCATCATTAGTGTCACTCCCAGCATTGTTCTCAACATAGTAGGTTTCACCCTGGACAATATTTAAATCCAGGTCATTAATACCTTCCTGTATTTTCCAAAATGCTCGACGAGTGGTCAAGTCAGGAACATGGTTAAAATAGGAATTAAGTTTCACGGTTTATATCTCCTTCCTTACCGATTTTACGGTAAACAACTTATACACATTTAATTACTCACCTGAAGTATCCTTATACACAGAACCTTCACCATAACCCGGGGGAATATCAGACAAGTCAGTGCAGGTAAATGTTACACCAGCCGCGTCACTGTTGGTAGTACCAACGATGAAAGGATTCGTTGTATTAGCAACAGCCAAAATACCCACAGGGCAAGTATCTGCAGCGGGGGCAGGAAGAACTGCAAGTGCAAGTGCAGCAGTAGCAGCATCTGCTCCTTTAAGACAATCAAATGTCCCGTCAGCAGTAAGTGTCACCAAATAAGCTGCATACTTTCCCGCTGCCTGAATGCCAGCACCTGCGGTAGCAGCTACACCAGCAGTTGTTGCGGAAAGATCAATCGTCGCTGCAGCAGTTTTGGTGCACAGTTTGTTGTTAACAACGAAAGTAATAGTTGTGGTGGTTTTAAGATCCGGGTCAGCCGTTGCTTTTGCAGCAAGAGTTCCACCGCTAAAAGCTCTCGGGCGAGACCACAGGGTCTTAATCAAATTTGCAAGATCATAATGATCAATGTAATCGTAAAGCCTCATCATTTCCTCCTATGCAAGAACTGAGAATGGGAAACGTCTAACATGTCGTTCTTGGATTGGACCAAAGAACTGACCGTCTTTTTCTTCCCGAAAATATTTTGTTTCCACTGCATCTTCCAAAGCCTTAAGAACCGGCTCAGGAATTATTACAGGGACTTCACGCGGTATAGAATAACCCATACCATTTACTGCGACAAAAACAGGTTGATTGCCGTCAGATCCTTCCTGATTATGCATAATAACCCGTACCTTTTTAGCATTACGGATTTCTTCTGCGGCACCCATCAATTGATTTAAAATTAGGGCTTCATCAGGTACCTCACCATCAGCAGCACCAAAAGCACTGTTAACGTCCATCATGTCATCGGGTTCCACTCTAGTTTTACTCATGATAATCTCCTATTAGACCGGGTTAGCAGTTACTGCAACTTCAAGACGACACATCCAAGCATCCTGAAGAATAACAGCTTTCTGCATTGATTTCCAACCGACATGACCACGCTGTGCAAGAGGATCGCTGTCACTCGGTTTCGGATTTACAACCATCGGTGTAATCGCATTGGCGCCTTTCAAAGGAACTATGCCGTAGGCATTTTTGCCAAGGAACAGGATGGGGTAAATATCGGCTGCCGTACCAGTGGTAGACAACATCTCGGTTCCCGAACCAGCCTTAGCACCACCACCATCAGCCCAAGGTTCAAAAATGGTGGAGTAGATGTATCTGACATCTTCAACCTTGCCAATCTCACTTTCATACGGGGTCATACCTGAACCGTAATTTTCAACGGGAACAAAACCAGGCATATTCCGAATATCAGCTTCACAATCAGAGTGGCAGAGTGCTACATAAGACGGGGCAACTGCCTGCGTCCCATAAGCCGGGGTGGATTTAACAACAGACGTAATCTTCTTGGCCATCTGGCGTTTCAGATACCGGGTAATTTTACGCTGCAAACCAAGGGTGATAGGCGTATTGATGTCAGTTCGTACTGTACCATTTGCACGATAAACGTTAGTACCAGCCTTAATGACACCGAACCTGGCAATCTCGATCATCTGACCAGCCTGTTCACCAAGGACTTCCTGAGCTTCACGGAAAATTGGATCTTCGTGAGTATCAAGAATAACATCAGTGATAACGACGCGGTCACCAAGCTGTTCCAGGGTAACACTCACATCAGTTGACGTAAGCTGTTTACCGGTAGGTGTAACACCTTCAACCAAAAGAGTAGGGGTTGCGGACAATGCATTATACTTCCTGAACGTCATAGTCTTTGAACTATTAGACGGAAGAGGTTTTGCCTGCCCGAATTTTTCAATTACAAGATAAGGAATCGCTCTTTCAAGAAACTCCTTCGCCGCGTAAGCAGCAGTTCTCGGAGAAATATCTCCATAAGTCGTAATAACGGCCATTTTATCCTCCTATATTTAATGTGTCGCAACTGCTTCAGCAAACGCTCCCATAAAATCATCGGCTAATGCTTTACCTTTAGGTACAACATAACTACCACCTTTAACAGCAGTCGCTGCGTCAAGTTGATTTTTGGGAACTGTTACCTTAACATTGGGGACTGTTGACTTGTTCTGTTTCTCATCTACTTTTTTGGTGTGTTCCTTATATTCATTAAGCAAACTTATCACCTGTTTAGTAGACCCACCATCAATAATTTTTTTCCTAGTTACCGCTTCACTATATGGTAAAGAATCAATATAAGCATTTAAGGCACCAGACTTAACAATTTCCTCAACATCATTATGAGCTTCAAAAATCTGATCATAGTGATCCTTAACGCGATCTTCACCAATAGTTGTGACACTCTGTTCAATCACCGGAACTTTTTCAACAATTGGTTGAATTGCTGCATTGATCTGGCGTTTGATGTAAGCATCAAGTGGTTTAATAAAATCCTCACCCATTTCTTCAACAAAACCTTTGATTAAAGGATCAGACAAATCAACCACAGGCGCACTTGCTTGTACAGGGGGAGCAACATTGGTCTGCTGCAACTTTGCCTGTAATTCAGCAGCACGTCGTTCTGCGGCAGAAATTCTACCTTCCCAAGATTTATTGCGCTGAATTTCTTTTTCATATAAAGCACGATAATCTTGTTCTGGAGTTTCTACCTTTGTTTCAGTTTCAACAACACTTTCTTCTGCCGCATCAGTAGTTGTTTGACTTACAGGGGTTTCTTGCAATGTGTTAACAACAGTCTCAACATTATCCTGAGGCGTGTCACTAACCGCTGCATTAAAACTATCCTCAAATCCTTCAACTACTTCTTTCGTACTACTTCCCTGTACATTTTCCTCCGACATACTCTCTCCTTGTGGGCGCCATTAGCGTATCCACCATTTATTTTAACCATGTCCTTGACAGGGTGGTTAAGTTATTTCAGCATTATAAGCCCCGTTACGATAATCCTGTATCTTTATATCACGCTTTAGATCTAAAAGTAAACATTTTAATTTCAAAATAGCCCCTTGAAGAGCATAAATATCATTTCCTTTAGCAGTAATAAGTTCTTCTTTCCACTGTTCAATTTCATTTTCTAATAAGGTACACATGTCATAAATGCCAGGTTGACCCATTAAAGGTTTTAGCCGTTTAATTAAATCTTCTCTAACGGTTTTCATTATGCTGCACCACCTGAAATCTGTTGGCGTCTAGCATTTTGAACACTTTGCATAATTACTTGCTCAATGCCTGAAAGTTTCTCTGCCATCATTGACATACCTTCTTCAAGTTGTTTTATAACTGACTCTAGTTGGTTGTATCCAGCCCCAGATTGCACTTCTTGCGCTTGCGCCTGTGCTTGCGCCTGTTGCATCGCTTGCTGACGTTGTTCCATTAATGCGGCATGTTCTTCTTCTGTATATACAGCTTCACCACTACCAATATCAGTGGACTCTGCCCAACGTTTCAACAAGTTACCCCGTTTGACCCAAGTAGCATCTTCTGCATTTAATGTCATTTGTAAAAATGTCTGAATCTGTTGTGCTCGAATCTCTTTCGCCATTAAAGCAGTAGAACCTCGAGCAATAATCTTCATATCACCTTTAATATTTTCCTTGTCATTAAACTGCATGTTCCAATTATACATGGCCGTAATGAAGGGTTTTGTAACTCCATCATCAAACACCTTGACAAGGTCTGATAGACCAATATTAGCTTGTCCCATTAACATAGATAAACCAGAAGCAGTACGTCCTGCACCACTTACACGAGCATCACCTTGCATATACCGCGGAATAATTGTTACTTCATCACCCAACCGACTAAACATCCCGTACATGTTCATAAATTCAGGGGTATATGATGCCAATGTCTTTACCCTGACAACTTCTTTTCCTGCAATATCAGCATCTCGCCCCGTACGCATCCAGACTTTAAAAGCACCAATATCAGTAGGATCCTCTCCATCAGCAAGTAAATCAACATTAACTTCATATTGAGGACCTGCACAATGAGCAGCATTATCAATCATGGCGCGAATTGAAGCATTAACCAAACGTTGCGGATCCCGCATAATCGATGCAATGCCTTCACCAAAAATAGAAGTTTCATCCTTGTCAAAGTAATATGCATAATAAGGAATAGCTAAACCAGCAATTGGTTGAAGAGCAATCTTAACTACCTCATTGTCAATTACCCAAACATTAGCAGGAAGATCCCCTTCAACCTGAATACCTAAATTGGTAAACTGTTCAGGGTTAAGATCAGCCAAATCGTTAACTGACACATACCCCCAATATTCAATCAACTCATACGCACCTTTAATCTCTGGTCGTGGTTTAGTGTTTTTATCCTTTAAATTATACAACTCATTTTCAAAATTTGCATATTCAGCTTTACCATTAGGGTTATCTTTAATATATTGCAAAATTATTTCTGCATTGAAATCAGGACGAGTTGCCAACTGCAACAATTTATGCCGAGGCATAATATGACGTTCACAGAAAAATCGGCATAATCCAATATCGGTTACTGACATGTCAGGATAAATATCCCAAATCGGTCTAAACTCTGCGTAAGGTCGATTAATCTGTTTTTGTACTAGTTGCCAAGTAAAACCTTCCTGTACCTGAACCATTTCCCAGTGCGGTTCCACTACCTGATCAACCAACGGACCTTTCAACCAACCAGTACCATATAAATGTCCTGAATGCATAACATCTCGAATAATGCCACGATACTTTATTTCTGATAACTGATCGTCAATTTCCTGAGACATGTTTTTACAAGTCTCAAGCGTATAATCCTTAATGTTCTGAATTAACTCTTCTTGTGTTGGCGGACGATCCTGACCGCCTTCCTGTAAAATCATTGCCATTTTTGTAAGTAACATTTCCTCAATAGGTTGTGGAACAGAGGGTGTTGGAGTAGGTTCAATACCCCAGTTCTTTTCACTGTTTGCAGGAAATAACAGATCCATTATCCTTGCATCAATGGTACGAACTTTAGTTCGTGTTTCCCTAATAAATGACTTAGAACGTTTTGCATCCATTTTTGCCAATATTTCAGGATCATATATACCTTTGTACTGGCGCAAATCCTGTAACCAAATTGTTTCATAAACAGATCGTTTACCAGCAACATCATCATAAAAACGCTTAACTTTTATTCCAAGTTCACTTCCCATAATTCACCTCAATATCCTGCTATTGAATCAGCAATTTTAATCTGGCGTCTATGACCGGGATGATAAAGAATGTTTCCAGTTCGATAGTTTTTAAACTCATGCGTTGCAGCCATAGTCATAAAAGCGTCAGCACCGTGTGCTGCCCAATCATGAACAGGGTTTGACATAAAAACCTTTTTCTTATCATCATATTCTTTCTTATAGTTTTCCAAAGCATCAATACCGCGAGCGCATCGTGTACTATCAAACCAACATAGTGGAAATATATTACGAGCCATTTCAATAGCTTCTTCTTTATAATTTACTTTCTTAGCAACCCGAAAGTCAATTCCTAATCGTTTAGCAGTATCACGTCGAGATTTTCCAGACCCTAACTCTCTTACCTTAATATCATGTGGTGCGTAGTGTCTGCCATATAAATAAGGTTTTTTCGCTAGTTCTTTTGCATAATATGGAAGACCTTCTCCTGCACCTTCCATATAATCAATCATGTGAATCTCTTTTCCTATGTCCTGGGCAAACCAAATACTCATTGAGTCATCCATGCCAAGGTCCCAGTAAGTATCAACAGGAACATCCACATGCACAGGAACACCGCAAAACCGACCTTCACGTTTGGCTTGTAAGACCTGTACGGAAAAATAAGCTCCAGGTATCCCAGCTTCAAAGCTACAATAAAATTCTTGCTGAATGAGTTCATCTGACATTCCTGACATTCTTTCATCATGAATCTCCTCTGGCGTTATAATACCAGTATCATTAATTGTTAATACTTGTGAAAACCAGCTTTTACTATTCTGTTGAGCTGTTTTAAATAAGTTGTAGCCATGATTTTTACCACGTGGTGTATAAACAAACATTGCCCAACCTTTATTTTCTAATAGGATTGGGCGAATTAAATCCCATGCGCGTGGGTCTTGAAGGGAATATTCTGAAAAAACGCAGCCAACAGGGTTTGCACCAACCAACCGATCTACCCAATCAGTCCCAACAACCTGATACATGGAACCATTAACTGTTTCCAACTTCATATCAGTATTATTTGGGTTACCCTTAATTAACTCATTTGGAAATGCATCAAGAAATGGTCGCCCTGTACGATCCATTCCATCCCATACGATCTTGCGACCCTGATTGTATGTCGGCAACAAATGCCAATACAACCCAGGACGTTCAATCATAGATGTTACAACATAGTTAATGGCAGTTAAATCTTTACCAGCACGACGATGCCATATTGCCACGGCTCGCTTACCGCCATTTTCGAGATACGACCACAGGGGCATTTGATAATCGCGCGGTATCCAATTATTTGGAAGAGTTATTTCTGCCATTACTCAATCACCTTACGACTTTCTTCTTTAATGCCTGTTACAATTTCGATAAAAGCATTATCTAAACATTTCTCAAGATCACTAGTTAAAGAATCAGTTAATATACGAACTGCACGATCTAACCTTTCTTGAAAAACTTTTTCTGATACAATAAATTTTACAGGACCAACATGGTCTTGTAACTTCTGTGTGGCACCATCAAACAAAGAACTAGATAAAACTTCTTGCTTCAAAGCAACCAAGAAATCAGGTAACTGCATCTGGAGAATTATTCCTTCTCCAGTTAAAGCAGTCCTGATCTCTGGTCTATTCCACTTTTTACTAATTGTTAACATCACTTTATTCACAAATAATCTCCTTTATTTATGAATTAAATGGCGAGTTCAACACCTTCAATAAACCCAACCAAAAATAATCTTATCTTAATTGCTTTACCATCAATAGGAATATCTTTTACTTCTACCAAAGACAAAACATCTGCAAGAGTCGCTGCCATAAGAGGATCACTCGATGCTTTTTCGGTAGCCCACTTAATTGCTTTTGGCCACAAATCATTTACCAACTGATTAACATCCTCATAAGCTAATATTGCTTTAGCTTGTGGAAGAATATCTTTTGTCAATTCCTTATTATGCATAGCAACCTTGTAACCTAACGCCCTTGCAGCAATCTTAATTGCCAAGTCCTCTTTTACAGGGTCTTTAATGTTTAAAAACGTACAACTTGTCAGTAACAACAACGCCACCAATGCCAACCCTATTACCTGTCTCATAGTTTATCCTCCACCTTTCTTTTATGATATGCTGTCCAACCTGCCGCTTTAACACCTGCATACATAGCACTCCGTACAAAACATGACTTACCCCTCGCCTTCATAGCTTCAATAAAAATTAAGTCTGCAACTCCCCTTGGAGCAACAGGGTTTGAGTCTATACGGTATAAATAATCATGAACCACCGCTTCATGGTGTGCTCGGTTACCAAACATTTCATAAACTATTGGTATTCGCGGCACACTTGCACCGTCACTTTCAAATCCTTTTGGGACAATGATAATAGTATCAAGGTAACTACTTTCATAAATAAGGGGTTCAACAAGGGCAAATACCATATCAGACAACTGGTCTATAACCAACTTACTATTAAACTGACTCATACTAACTCCCAATGCGGTCCATCATTAAATGTCTGATCATTTACATTAGTGTCCCCATCCCAATCATACCCACTGCGCACTCTGATTGCCGAAAAAGTTGCCATTACTCCAACCCTCCTTAATTATCAGTCTCTCTCTTAAGCACAACTCCAATATTCTTCGCCACAAGTCGGACTGTGGTGTTAATTTCCGCTAAGGTTCTGGCCGTGGCATTTGACGCTTCTTCCAGCGCGGAAAGATTGCTTTTGATTTCAAGGAACTGTGTTTCTCCGTGCTTCAGATGATCATCAATCCTTTGGCAATACTGCACGAAGACCTCTTTGGAAATCTTTTCATCTGCGATCTTATCCATTTTCCTCACCATGTAAGACACGATGGCAATAAAAACAACGCTAAGTGTGGTGGCTCCTGCTATAGTTGCGAGAGCTTCGTTTCCAAATTGTGTCATCGTTACTTATCCTCCTTGATGTTTACTTCCCCTTCTTCGGCCCTTTCTTACTTCCTTTCTTGCAAGCCATGATATAACCTCCTTTAGTCGAACAGTTCTTATGTCATTCCATTAACGAAAACATATATGCTCTCTTTACATATCTTGCCCTAATCTCAACGCTATCAACGTAAAGCGTCCTGG
>Ga0172381_10000956_pt1 | contig 35782 bp, 57 predicted proteins | sample Leawel6488metaG_FD_119754 | JGI IMG/M metagenome (GOLD analysis project Ga0172381, IMG submission 119754) | Leachate microbial communities from a municipal landfill in Southern Ontario, Canada - Leachate well 64-88 metaG | ecosystem: Engineered > Solid waste > Landfill > Unclassified | place... | reverse complement strand
TGTCCCTAGTCTCGAAATACTCATGCAGCTTATTGGCGATTTGAACGCTCGAATAGTTCTGAGCCTGATCTGTAAACACGGTTCCTCCAAGTAAACATCAGCGGTGCTATCCGCAGCGTTCGTTCATTTCGTCCAGCGTGTCGGGCTCGAAGCGGTAGGAGTAATCCAGCGCGTCGATGGGGGTGTCGTCTTCGGGTTCCTGGAGCAACCTGGCCGCGCACGCTAAGCACAGCCCGTGGCTCACGTTGCTCGTCATCGGGTCCAGCTCGGTCGTCGCGACGTTGTTGACCATCACCCGATGGCACCAACTGCATGCCGTGATGAGCTGGGCTTGGGTGGCTGGGGTCATGGGGTCGCTCCTGATGCTCGATACCCATAGAAGATATACCCCATACAGCCCATGTCAACCCAAAAGGACAGAATTATTTTTGGGCATGAAAATGCGCAGCCCCGGATGCTCCCCGGAACCGCGCGAGAACTAGCCCCTGATGCACCTGACGGCGGAGGCGAGGAAGCAAACGCAGACAATCAGGGCCACAAACCAGCACCCCTGATTTATGTCCTTGCCGGGAGTGTCATCTTCATTCATGGGCACCCCTCTCGTGAGCCATCTTTTTGTCTTGCGGGGAGCAAATATTGCCGTTCAATTCACCTTGTATTATAACGATACATCCAATACTTATCGGCGTCCCACCCCCAACCCCCTGAATAGCCGCCGTGACTAACCTCGTGATGTGGTCAGATGACATTGCCATGGTTACCCTCACAAAGCCCATCGAACCAGGTTCTTTACCTCCTCGATATTGGGCAGTTGTTCTGGGTCATGCGAATTAGATGCCTCTCTATAAACCCTGCAATAAAGTTCGCATTTGGTCACAGGGTCGGCAAACTTGTGTATATCAATCAACGCTTGCTCAAATGGGACCATGACGGATTTCATCCGGTCCTCATCTATGTCTCCACGGCTTAAAACTTCAATCAATCCTTTGTGATTCGTGAACATTAGGGGCGACACGCCGAAGACGTGGGCGGCCTGGATGATGGTTTCCATCCCAGGGTCTTTCTGCCCGTAGCAGATCGCCTGGAAGTAGTCCTTCGATATCCCTAGGGCGGATGCAATCTCTTGGTTGGTCTTCTTGGGGCTCCCCCGGTAGTCCTTTACCGCTTCCTTCCAGTTGCTCAGGAACGGTTCTGAGAGCCCTTCGCGCTTGGTCGGGTCTTCTTGTTTTGCCATGTCAACAGCATGCGGTGGGCGTTTTTTTTGGGGTATGGCCCCTTTTGTCCTTGATATATACCCCAATGGGCCTAACCTTGTGGTATGGCTAGATCCCGCTTCGACTTCAGACCTAGACTCCAGGCTGCCGGAATCAGCATTGCGGAACTGCAGCGCTTCGGCGGATGGAAGTCCTATCCCTCGTTTCACAGCCGCGTTGCTGGCCGGGCATTGATCGGGCAGAAATTCATCGACAGGCTCGAAGCCACGATCGCGGCGATGGTTGAGGGTCATCCCCCCACCTCCCTAGGCAGGGTTTCGTAATGCAGCGGCAAGGGCACGCGGTCGCCGATGTGGCGCGGCATTTCGCGCAGGCGGACGCGTACCCACAGGGGGCCAAAGGCTGCGAGCTGGTCCCAGACAACCAACGTGATGATTTCGGCGGACGTTTCCATTCGGACCTCCTAAACCAGTTCGGCATATAACCGAAGGCGACTACATGAATCGGTCTAATAGCAAACCAGGGCAAGGAAAAGACATCAACGGTCGAATTCGATCTTTATACGCTATTTCGGCTCAAGAGGCCCTGCACCGTCTGATCGTGTCGGAAAACATCAAGCGGGAGTGGCTGGCGCACGTGCTTGAACTATCCCCGCAGCTGCTTTGCAAATACGAAAATGGCACGGCACCCCTCCCGATGGACGTTGCCGCCCAGATCGACAACATCTGCCGAACGACCACGTTCTCCGATTTATTCGACGCAATGACCGGGCGGTGGGCGTCATGAGCGAAGAACGCGCATGGAGGCCCTCAAGCCTCGACTGGAAGCCGCGCTTTGACGCGCACGAACCCGAACCACAAGGGGAGGAATCGGAATGAAAACATTGCTGCTATCCCTGGCGCTTTGCGCTGGCTTTACCCCTGCCATTGCCCAAGAGCCTGCCCCGGTCCTCCAGCTTCGTGAGGATATCAAGGTGCTGGCTGTCTTCGGCATCGGCAATCACCTCTTCGCCGTGCTGGCATCGCCTCTCCCCACGGGGGGCCGGTCAATCGAGCTGGTTGACCTGAGCACCGGGGAGACGGTCTTGATGCTTCTGGAGGGCGTCAAGGCGACTCCCACCCCCTCGCAGGTGGCGAAGTGATCCCCACGGACAAACTCCTGCATTTCTTCGGCGGTGCGGTCGTGGCCCTGCTCTTCGGCGGTGGCTGGCCGGGCGTGGCTGCTGCGCTGGTCGTCGGCATCGGCAAGGAGCTGTGGGATCTCGCGCACCCCAAGACGCATACCGCCGATGTGTGGGATGCGGTGGCTACCGTTCTGGGCGGCGTGGGCTCATCTCTGATGTTCGGGGGGTTCTGATGGCCATGGACGACTTCGATGAACAGGAACGATGGCTGATCGAACAGATCGAAAACACCCAACGGGCCTACCAAGCGGCAATTCAGCCATACGTTGACCGATTGGTGCAGATCCGATCTTGGCGGCTCCCCAACCCGGTGGTGCTGGAGGCTAACGAATTTCGACTCAGCCTCCCCAATGGCTGCCCCGTTCCAACGGAGATCCCATGACCAACAAGTCTAGTGTCCAGTGGGGAGCAGTGGCCTTCCTCGCGCTCATCCTGGGCCTCCTACCTGCGGTGTGGGTGGTGCTCGAATGAACGACATCCACCTACTCCGAGCCATCCAAGACGCGCTCAACCAATCCCGCTATGCGGAGGCACGGTGCCTCGTCTATCGCGCCATCGTGGCCGAGCAGAAGCGCATGGCGGACCAAAACAACAATGCCCAGGTAGCGACCCCTGGGCATTCCATCGCCCGTTAGGGCAGGAAAGGTAAAACCTATGTCAGAAAGTATCAATCAAAACACTCACCCCGTCAAGGTCCACAAGCTGCCTGTTGCGGTGGGGAATCTTGAACTCCTGTTCGATGCGGACGGCAAACGCTGGACACCCACGACTAGCATTGCGCTCCTGTCCGGCCTGGGTATTCGGGACATGGCTATCAAGATGGAGTCCCGATTCTGGGATGCTAAACGCTTCCCGATCCAGGGTTACGCCACGAACCTTTGCCTTCCTGTGGCAAAGCTCCCGGAACTCATGCGGGCCATCCGTCCGGCCATGGTGCCCATCAGCCACAGAGCTAAGCGCGACTGGATGCAGGCCCATGCGTTCGACGTTCTGAGCAAGTATCAGCCCCCCGTCGAAGCGCCCCGGCTAATTGTGGAAGAGATGGAAGCGCCGGTTGAGATCCAGAAGGTTGTTTATCCCGTACCGGTCCCAGTCGTCGTGGCCGTCCAGGAGCATGAGTTGGTGTCCCTGAACGGATCCGAGCCGGTGACCACCTCGCTGGCTATTGCCCAGGGCACGGAGGTGGAACACCGGGCCGTCATCCAGTTGGTTCGGACGTATATCAAGGATCTCGAGGAGTTCGGAACTCTCGCATTTGAAATGCGGAAGTCTGGAGGTCTTCCCACCGAGTTCGCGATCCTGAACGAACCCCAGTCCACCCTCCTCATGACCTACATGCGGAACAGTGACATCGTCCGCACCTTCAAGAAGAGGTTGGTCAAGGCGTTCTACGAACTGTCCCGGCGCCCCGTCCAGACATTGCCTGACTTCTCTAACCCAGCGATTGCAGCACGAGCCTGGGCCGAACAATTCGAGCAGCGCCAAACACTGGCCTGCAAGGTTGAAGAGCAGACCGCGACCATCTCCATCCTGGCGCCCAAGGCCGACGGCCTGGACCTCATCGCCACAACTGCGGAGGGTGCCCATACCCTGACCGAATCCGCGAAGATCCTCCAACAGCCCCCCCGCAAGTTCGTCAAAGAACTGGAGCGATGTGGCTGGATCTACAGGACCAACGGGAACAACGCGGCCTACCAAGACAAAATCCGCCAGGGCCTCATGGAACACAAGTACGTCACGGTCCAACACAATGACGGGCCGGTGCAGAACATCGCCCAGCCGCTCATAACCCCCAAGGGCTTGACCAAGCTGGCGGCAATGTTCGGGCAGGCATCATGAATGAGTGGATCGATCACCAAGGCGGAAGTGTCCGCTCCGACGGGGCCAAGATCGGCGAGTTCTGCATGGATGGCGTGTATCAGTGGTGGTTCTACCCGCCAGACTGGCGCCCCAGGGGAAATGTTGAGGCCCTGGGTCCGTTCAATTCCCGGCAAGAGGCCAAGGTGGGGGCTCAGTCGTGGCTGGGGGTGTCGGCATGAAAGAGCTACAGACCACCCCCGAGATGTGTGAGCACGAGCTTGCGATGTATTCCCAGATGGAGCGGGGGATGTGCGCCGATGCCTGGATGGCGATGGATGCAGCGGCGGCTCATGAACTCCTGGCACTAGTGAAGGAGCTTTGGAACGCCGGTGAGTTTGGCGCGGCATATCAGGACTTCGGCCCCCGTTTGTCTGAATGGGTGGATCTATGAGCATCCCCATCGAATACCTCGAACCGGGCGGCGTCTACAGCGGCCCCAACGACCAGCACCGGGAAATCATCAAGATCGACGGGGATGCCATCACGTTCCGCGTCACCCAGGATTCCCTCCACGGTCGTGCTATCCGCAGGCCAGAGGGTGAGACCTACACCGTCAAGGCCCGCACATTCCGGGATTGGGCACAGGGAGAGGTGGCGTGAATGGGGCGCATCCGGTCGATCTACCCCGATGCCTGCATTTCTCAGACGCTGGCAGATATTTCGCCAAGGGAAGAGCGGACCTTCTGGAGGCTCCTCACCTATTGCGACGACAAGGGACGGTGTAGGGCAGACGCTAGGCTGATTAAAGCTGCTATCTATCCCCTTCATGACGACATGCTACCCCAGGAGGTTCAGAAGGATCTCGATGGGCTAAGCCGCGTGGGTTTGATCCAGTTCTACACAGTGGAAGGGCGGGGTTACTTGTTCGTAACTTCTTGGGAGGAGTTCCAGCACCCCAAGAACCCAACCCCTAGCAAGCTCCCACCCCCAGGGAATAGCTTCCCTAATCCTACCCCAGAACTACCCCAGGACTTACCCACCCCTAACCCACTGGAGTTAGGAGATGGAGATGGAGAGGGAGATAGGACTACTACAACAATGCCGACTAGCGTCGGCTCCGTTGCCGAAGTTGCCAACCCTTCCCCTAAGGAGAAGAAAAAGCCCAAGCCGAGGGGAAGGGACTTCAGCATTCAGGCCCTTGCCATGTCGTCGGACCAGCAGGCAGAGTTTGACCGCCTGTGGAATTGCTACCCCAAGCTCGGATGGGACTTCAGAAGCCGGAAGGAACAGCCCCGGCGGATCAACTACGCGGAAGCAGCCAAGCGCTACAAGGAAATCCTGGATTACACAGACGTGCGTCGCGCTGATGGCTCCAGGATCACCCCGGCTGATCTCTCTGACGCGATGGTGGCATGGGTGGCGACCCGTTGGGCCGAGGCTAAGCGCCAGGGCCTCCCGGCCCCGTGCATCCCGTGTATCGGGAACCTGCTCTCCAGTGTGGAGGGCGAAAAGAACCACTGGAAGGAAGCTCTCCTAACCCACTTCGACGCGATACCGGAGGCATCATGACCACCATTAGGATTTCTGGTTACATCCTAGCGGCTCTAGCCGCAATGCTGGGTGTTATCACCCACAACTGGTTCTTTCTGGCAACTGGACTCTCCCTTATGGTCCTGTGGGAGCTATCCGACATCAAGGATGCGGTTAGGGGGCGAAAGTGACCGCCGAACCCGACTACACCCCCCGACGCGGCCTCGATGGCCGGATGTTCGCCAAGACTCGCCCCATGAACTGCCCTTGGTGCGGTGACCTGTTCTATGTGTTCCAGGCAGACGATGCGCCCCAGCCCCCGTATGAGAACCCCGAGCCCCCCATGGTTGGCGAACCTGGGAAGGAAGTCATCAAGGGTATGCGGCACGTCTGTGATAAGCCCGCGTGTTGGGACCGGGAGCAGGCGCACCAAATGCGACGCACCCCCTGTTATCGGCTGGCGGCTGGCGAATACTTCAGCCCAGGCCCCCAGATTGATCAGCCCAAGGTTGTTCCCCTCAAGGGGCTGAAGATGGTGGGCCGATGAGCAACTTCCGATCAAGGAAGCTTATGCACTGTGCTGACGGTGCAACTTGTGAAGAGTGCGGGGTTGAAGATGGAACCGTTATCCCAGCACATTCAAACAAGTTGGAGGACGGGAAGGGTATGGGACTCAAGGCCCACGACCTGACCGCCAACCTTTGCCATCGCTGCCATCTGATCGTGGACGGCGTGACGCCTGGATACACCCAACAAGAGCGCGATCTGATTTTCTACCGGGCCGCATATCGGACCACTGTCCGCAATCTTCGGATGGGGTTCTTGAAGGTGGTGGCATGAAACTCCCGACCTACACCGTCCGCAACAAGGCGATCCTGGCCAACGCGATCCAGTTCGCACATGCGACATGGGAGGCGATGAGCCAGACCAAGCACCCGCTGGTGATCGAGTTCAAGCCCGAAAGCACCAAGCGTAACCTCCAGCAGAACAAGTATTACTGGGCCATCCTGCGGCAGATCGAAGAGCAGGCCTGGATCGAGGGGCGGCAATACAGCTCCGAGGTGTGGCACGAGGCGGCCAAGCGCAAGTTCATCGGCGTCGTGGATCTCCCGGGCGGGGGCGGCATGGCGATGTCGAGCGCGGATCTGAGCACCTCCGAGTTTGCCGAATACGTCACGCGGGTTGAGGTGTGGGCGCAGACCGAGCTAGGCGTCTCCCTCCTGGACCTCGCAGAGCCCCCGGCGCGATACGGGAGGTGCGGCATGAGCTGGACGTTCACCCTCCCATTCCCCACGCCAAGCCTAAACGAGATCCACGGGCACCACTGGGCCTGGGCGGCGAGTAACAAGGAAACGCTCCGGTGGTATCTGGCGGCTGCCCTGAATCGCATCCCAAAGATTCCGAAGGCTGAGGGGAAGCGAACGGTGACCATTTCCCGCCACGGAAACGGGCGCCTGGACCGTGACAACCTCGTCGGCGGGTGCAAGTGGCTGATTGATGCCATCAAGGAACGTGGGCTCATTCTGGACGACTGCGATGAGTTCCTTGATTTACGGGTCGAGCAGGTGGTGAGCCGGAAGTTCGACCCCTACACGGAAATCACAATCGAGGAGTGTTAAATGACAGACCACGAACTCTTAACCATTCTGCATTCCCGAATCGAGAACGGCGGGGTAAAGCTGCAAATTCAGCAGCAGGGTGACGGGTTTGCACGGGTGCATGTGGTGGCTGGGGTTTGGGGGTTCGAGGCAATGGCATACGTTCCAACAACAAGGGAGCTTTGATGGAGCACAGTCGAGCAAGCCGGGACAGATGGAACGCAACCAAGCGGGCGCGGAGAGCGGCGGCGAAGGGTTATGCCAATCCTGACATACGCATCGAGCACCCACCGAGCCCGGACATGACCGCCGAAGAGATCATCGAGTGGAAGATGGAGGATTTCCACCGGATCCAGGATTACGAGGCCAGCCGGAAGGAAATCATCGTCCACGTCAACACTCCCGGCCCAATTGCGATTGTCCACCTGGGCGATCCCCACTTGGACGATGACGGATGTGAGTGGCCTTCGCTCATGCGTGACATCGAAACCATCGAGCGCACCCCCGGCATGATGTGCGCGAACATCGGCGACTCGACTAACAACTGGGTCGGCAGGCTGGCCCACCTCTATGGGCAGCAGAGCACCACGGCGCGGGAAGCCTGGACGCTGGCACAATGGCTGTTTGTCAGGCTCCGTAAAAAATGGCTTTACCTCATCGCGGGGAATCATGACTGCTGGAGCGGAGATGGCGATCCCCTGCGCTGGATCACGGAATCCATTGGGGCGCTGTATGAGTCTTCAGAAGTCCGATTGAAACTCCGATTCCCAAATGGTCATGACGTGGTTATCAACGCACGGCACGACTTCGCCGGTGGGAGCATCTACAACCCAGCTCACGGCCCCATGAAGGCCATGCAGTTTGGTACCAGGGACGATGTGCTGATCTGTGGGCACAAGCACAAGAGCGGCTATGGCGTGCTGAAAGACCCCGAGACAGGGAAGATTTGCCACTGCATCCAGGTTGCAAGTTACAAGAAATATGACCGTTACGCACGGGAAAAGGGGTTCAGGGACCAGAATATCAGCCCTTGCGTTGTGACCGTCATCGACCCCACGGCTACGGAACCGGCAGACCTGGTGCAGGTGTTCTGGAGTGCCCAGCGTGCGGCTGAATACCTGGGGTTCCTGCGGAACGTGCGGGGTGTGGCATGAAAAAGCGGACCATCCCCATTTACAACCTGGATGTCTGGTTCACGAATGATGAGGCCGACTGCCGCGCATTTCTCAAGCGGCACGGGGCAGAAGAGAACCTGACCGACAACGCCAAAGGGGTATGGATCACATTCAAGGGTCGGGACGATCACGGCTACTGGGTGCTGGCAGTTTACGACGGCGATATCGGGACCGTGGTCCATGAGTCTGTCCATGCTGCCTGGGGAGTGCTGGATACATGCAGCGTAAAGACTGACGTTGATAATGATGAGGCGCGCGCGTTCCTGGCCGCTTGGTTCACCAAGATGGTGCTGAAACTGTTCCCGGCTGAACCCAGGGGTCCACGTCTCGTGGAAGGGGCGGAGAAATGAACACAAGCCCTGCGGAGGAATTCAACCAGAAGCAGGAGAAGCTCCGGGAGCGCCAGGATGCCCAGGCGTATGAATTTATGTATCTGTTGAAGTTAGCAGCCAAGGCAACGGCGCACGAAGGCGATGCCTCCGAGAAGTGGGCGGCCAATGCGGAACTGTTGACGTGGTTCAGGGCTAACCCTGTCCGAGTGATCGAGGCGCTACAGGCCGGAAACGAGTTCGCACGTAGGCCCGGGGGCCAGACAACGCAGCGATTCATACGCGCTTTGAAAAGGGTGCAGGTTTGTGAGTGTGGGGAGGTGAGGGGATGAGCAAGATCAATCTCAAGGACCAAGATGCCGCCGTGATCTTCCGGGCAAGCGGGATGACGGAAATCAATCTCCCGACACAGGGAGACGAGGGGGTCGCGTACCAAACAGCGGTTGATGTCCTCCGCTGTGTGTTCCTCTTTGAAGCCGAAAATCTGGATCTGTTGAAAAAGTTGGACATGAGAATTGATAGACACCGTCAAGCACTGAAAGAAAGGGCAGAGAAGGCGTTGCCATGAGCGAACCCGAATCATACGAAATCAACGCCACGCCACCAACCGGTGACCTTGGGGAGTGGATGTTCTACGCCTACGAGACGGTCGGAGCGGACCATCCGGAGTTCGCGTATCTCTACCACCTGGCGAACCTGCACGGGATTGATTGTCAGGTGGAGACAGATTCGGCAGTGTTCTGGGATCACGTTTGTCGCGTGGCGTTTACCAACGACCACGAGGCATGGGTGAGAGGGAGGGCGGCGTGAGCAAGCCTAATAATGGCAAAGTGTGCAAAAGAGCCAAGCCAGTGGGTTCTGGAGGTTCCAGAAAGGGGATTCCCAACAAAACAACCGCCCAAGCACGCGAGGCAATCAGCCAGTTTGTGGAGGCCAACACAGATCGGCTCCAGGGCTGGCTCGATCAGATTGCGGAGACAGACGGGCCGAAGGTCGCCTTTCAGTGCCTCATGGATGTGCTGGAGTATCACATCCCGAAGCTAGCCAGGACCGAACTGACCGGCAAAGATGGTGGCCCGGTCGTAGTGGCTGCCAGCCGAGAGGATGAGCGTCTATGAAGCTCACGAAGCGCCAAATGGAGGCCCAGGCCGTTCTGGCTGGAGACGCAACGCATATCATGCTGTTCGGCGGTTCTAGGTCCGGGAAGACGTTTCTCCTGGTTCGGGCTGTCTGTATGCGGGCAATCAAGGCTCCCGGCTCGCGTCATGCGATCATGCGGTTCCGGTTCAATGCCGTAAAGTCATCCGTGGTAATGGATACATTCCCGAAGGTAATGCGGCTGTGCTTCCCAGGTGTGACGTTCCGGCTGGATAAATCCGACTGGTATGTGGAATACGAGAACGGCGCTCAAATCTGGTTCGGTGGGCTGGATGACAAGGAGCGCACCGAAAAGATCCTCGGCATGGAGTTCGTGACGATCTATCTCAACGAGGCCAGTCAGATTCCCAAATCATCCCGTGACCTTGCCGTGACAAGGCTTGCACAGCAGGTAGACCAGCAAATCCAGGGTAAACCAGTGGAGCGGATGCGCCCTCGGATGTATTATGACTGCAATCCACCATCAAAAGCACATTGGACTTATGTTCTGTTCGTCGAAAAACGAGACCCGGAGACGAAAAAGCCGCTCCGAGACTCAGGAGACTATGAATGTTTTCGAATCAACCCGGAAGACAACACAGAGAATGTTAGCAAGGACTACTTGGCCACGCTTCAGGGGCTGAGTGTTCGGCTCCAGAAGCGATTCCTTCGCGGTGAGTTTGCGGATGCAACACCGAACGCCCTGTTCCATGATGAGGATATTGACAAATGGCGCGTTTTGGATGGCGTCACTCCTGAATTCGTGCGGGTGGTTGTCGGAGTTGATCCTTCGGGGGCAGATGATGCGGATAATGCAGACAACGATGCTATTGGCATTTGCGTGGGTGGTCTGGGAACAGACGGGAATGCCTATCTGCTCGAAGATTGCACAGTCAAGGCTGGGCCTGCGACTTGGGCGAGGGTGGCGACGGATGCTTTCGACCGGCACGAAGCAAATCTAGTCGTTGGTGAGCAGAATTTCGGCGGGGCAATGGTCAAATCGACCATTCAGACCGCACGACCGAGGACGCCATACAAGAGCGTGACGGCGGCACGCGGGAAGGCCATTCGGGCAGAGCCGTTCAGTGCTCTCTACGAACAAGGCAAGGTGCGTCACGTTGGCGAGTTCCCCGAACTCGAAGACGAGATGACGGCTTTCTCAACCGCTGGGTATCTAGGCGGGAAGAGCCCAAATAGGGCGGATGCTTGGTTCTGGGTTCTGGCGGAACTGTTCGGCGGAATTGTCGCTCCTGCCAAAAAGGAAGACAAGACGCCTCCAATCCCAATCGTATCGAGGTGGAGATGAGTGATTACATCACAGTGCGCCAGGCTTGCGACATTCTGGCCCGTGCTGGCTGTCCCTATAACCCCGTCTATTTCCGTATCAAGTTCCTGGAGCCAGGGCATGAATTGCTTCCGCTGGCCCCGCAACCTCCAGGTGATCGGCAAAGGCGTCGGCTCCTCATCCTACGGTCTGCCGTGCTGGCTATGATTAAACAAACAGCATAGAATAGAATAGATTAGGCATATCGTTATATAGCCGACACGGAATAAAAGAGCGACATTGGGTCTGGAGACGGACCCCTTGCCACTAACAGCTAGCCAAATCGCTGCTGCAACCGGATGCCCGGCGGACAACGTTTCCAAGAATTGGCCCCTGATTCGTCAGGCGCTTTTGGCGTCCGGTATAAATTCAGACCTTGTTGAGATTGCGGCTGCGGCAACCATTGCGGTTGAGACTGGCAACTTTGATATCACGGTCTGCGAGAAGCAGGCGAACCCAGCGAAGCAACCGGATCTGGCAAAGATCCAAGCTCGCTACTACCCGTTCTATGGGCGTGGCCCTGCCCAGTTGACATGGGAGACGAACTACAAGGCGGCTGGGGATGCCATCGGCGTGGATCTCGTCCGCAATCCCGAAAGGGCGTGCGAACCGGAGATTGCGGCACGGGTGTTCGTCTGGTTCCTGACCACTCACCACGTAGACAAGGCCGCTGAGTCGAAGAATTGGCGGCTTGTCAGAAAGACATGGAATGGCGGATTTAACGGCTGGGAGCCGTTCAACCGCTATGTGAATCGATTACTGGAGGCTCTATGTTGATCGCATTCGTCGTTGGTTTGGTGCTCGGCTTCGTGGCCGGTGCTCTGGTCTACCGCAACAACGCCAAGCGCCTGGAGCGCGAAGAGGTGGAGGCCCGCGCCGATTACGAGGCCGCGATCTCCAAGCTCCAGGCTCAGATTGAAAAGCTGAAGGGCTAGGCATGGCCGAATGCCCCCCGAGCCTGTTCTCCCGGTTGATCCGCCCCCTGTCCGGCGCATCGACGAAGAGAGCATCGATGATCTGGGCGACCTGGACCCTGGCGACTGTTGTGCTTGGGATCGGTGGCTCCATCGTCTACCGGGGCTTCGTGGTTGGTGACGTTGGGCAAGGGTTGGTGGCTGCGTTCCTTGGCGCGGTGGGTGGATTGACCACGCTGGTGACCATCGCATACCGCAAGCCGGAGGCACCGCAATGACGCGCCTCGCGTCCATTCTCTGGGGCCTCATCGCCCTGCTGCTGATCTGCCTGGCATGCTCATGGGCGCTACAGCGGCGCTCCGTGGCTGCGGAGTCGCGGGCGCAGGCCCTGGGGGTGGAACGTGACGCGGCGATCAGCAAGGCAGACCAGGAAGCGACCGGACGCAAGGCAGCAGAAGCGGCTCTTATCGCGGCTCGGGCGCGTGTTGCTGCGGCAAGGCCCACCAAGCCAACTGTGCCGGGTGTGCCGCCGGTTTCGGGTGGCGCATCTGTGGCTGATCCTAACCCTTCGGGTGATCTAGTCCCGGCTCTGGATGATCTGGTAGCGAAGCTGGACACGAAGATTGAATCGCTGGAGCGGGAGAACGGTGATCTCCGCACGGCGCTAGACAGGTCGATGAAGCAGACGCGGGCGCTAGAGATCGCGCTTGACGCACAGAAGAGCGCGACGACTTCAAGCAAGTGGCTGGGCCGTATTCAGGGCTTTGCTATCGGCATTTCAGTGGGTTACGTGGGGGGAAAACTGAAATGACGCCTACCGTGCAGATTCTCCTCCTGATTCTCGGCTCGGTTATCTCGGTGCTGATGACCGTTCTGATCTCAATTCTGGTTGGAATCCGGGCGGATCTGAAGGTGGTCCTCGAAGAGCAGAAAGACATGCGTGATCGCGTGTTGACCCTCGAAACCGAACACAAGGGCGCGAAGTGCTCGTATCAGAGGGGTGCGTAATGTCTCGCCCTAGCAATGAAGAGCGCCTAGCCAAGATCCACGCCGAAGCTATCGAAGAATTCGACAAGATCCAGTCCGCAGTCCGTGATGAGCGGCTGCAATGCCTCCAGGATCGCCGGTTCTGTGACATCGCCGGGGCGCAGTGGGAAGGTGCGCTGGGCGATCAATTTGAGAACAAGCCCAAGTTCGAGGTGAACAAGGTTCATCTTTCGGCGCTAAGGATTGAGAACGAATATCTTAACAATCGAATCACGGTCAACTTCGTCAGCAAGGACGGGACCGAGGACGACAAGCTGGCCGAAGTGTGCGACGGGCTGTATCGTGCCGATGAGCAGGACAGCCAAGCGACCGAGGCCTATGACAACGCGTTCAAGGAAGCCAGTAAGGGCGGCATGGGTGCGTGGCGCTACCGGACCTGCTACGAGGACGAAGAGGATCCCGAGAACGACTACCAGCGCATTCATATTGAGCCCATCTATGAGGCTGATACCTGTGTATTCTTCGACCTGAACGCCAAGCGCCAGGACAAGAGTGATGCCAAGAGCTGCTACGTCCTGACGAGCTACACACCGGAAGCCTATGAAGAGGAATGGGAAGACAACCCCGTAAGCTGGCCCAAAGACATCGACCAGCGGGAGTTTGATTGGGCCAGTCCGGATGTCGTGTTCGTGGCCGAATACTACAGAGTCGAGCACACCAAGGATACGGTCGTGTTCTTCGAGGACGTCCAGGGCACCGAGGAACGCCATCTCCAGTCCGAACTGGATGCGGACGAGGAACTAGTTGCCACACTGAAGGCCACGTGCCGCAAGGAAACCCGGCGCAAGAAAATCAACGTCAAGGCCATCCACAAATACATCATGTCTGGCGGGAAGATCCTGGAGGATTGCGGGGTCATTGCCGGGAAGAATATCCCCATCGTCCCAACCTACGGACAGCGGAGTTTCGTGGATTCCGTCGAGCGGTGCATGGGCCATGTTCGGCTAGCAAAGGACGTGCAGCGGCTAAAGAATATGCAGTTATCCAAGCTCGGGGAACTGTCCGCACAGTCCAGCATTGAGAAGCCGATCCTGACCCCCGAGCAGATCGCAGGCCATCAAGTTATGTGGTCTGAGGACAATATCAAGCAGTATCCGTATCTCCTGGTCAATCCCATCCTGGACGCGAACGGTCAGCAGATGGTGGCAGGCCCCATCGCGTATACCAAGCCTCCCATGATTCCACCGGCGATGGCTGCTCTGTTGCAGATCACCGAGACGGACATGCAGGAAATCTTGGGCGGTGCCCAGGGTGCGGAGAAGGTGGTCTCCAACATCGGATCCAAGACGGTGGAGATGATCCATCAGCGCTTGGATATGCAAACCTATATCTATATGAGCAATCACGCTAAAGGAATTCAGCGCGGAGGTGAAATCTGGCTTTCCATGGCGAAGGAAGTCTATGTAGACCCCGAACGCAAGATGAAGACGGTTGGAACCCATGGCGAAACGGGCTCGATCGAACTCATGAAGCCCACTATTGACCCGGACACGGCGGAAAAGGTAACAGAGAACGATCTGACCAAGGCGACGTTTGACGTTGTGTCAGAAGTCGGACCTTCTTCCACGTCACGGCGCGATTCCACCATCCAGAAGCTCACAAACATGATGGGAGCGACCCAGGACCCGGAGACGCTCCAGGTTCTCGGCTCCATGGTCATGCTGAACATGGAAGGCGAGGGGATCTCAGAGGTTCGGGACTTCTTCCGCATGAAGCTCGTCAAGATGGGTGTCATCAAGCCCACGGATGAGGAGAAGGCCATCCTCGAAGCCCAGCAAAAGGGTGAGGATCCGAATGCTACCTATCTCAAGGCCGCTGCTGACGAGGCCACCGCAAACGCAACGCAGGCACGCGTCAAGACCCTTGAAACCATGGCCAGCGCTGATCTTAAGCGAGCGCAGACCGAGGAAACCAAGGCTAAGACCGTCGAAACCATGGCGGGCGTTAGCGGGGGTATGGCCCAGGCCGCCCAGGCAATCGAGCAGGTAGGAGCCCAGAACTCCATCGGAGGCCAGGATACAAGCCTCGCCCACGTAAACGAGCAGGAAAAGGACATGATGCGGCGGATGGGCGGCTCGGGTCGGGTGGATCCCGTGACCGGGATTGAGCATTTCGATGCGGGCGGAAAGCGTGGTGACTCTAACGCAGGGAACGCTAGCGGCGGATATGGCGGTGGAGACAATGACGGAGACGGTGGAAATAGCGGTGGTGGCACGGGTCGCACGTCGAAGACCGGAACCAGCAACCCCGAAAACACTAGCAACTATGGCGCGGCAACGCGGGATAGCGGCGGTGATGACTATAGCGCATCGGCGAATCCAAGCGTCATGTCTCTCGATAATGTTCCTCTCCGTGGGGCTACCCCCGGATATGCCGCGTCTGTCCCTTCTGAGATTACCAAGGGATCTATTGGGCGGGGCGTTCTTGGCGCTGGCCTGGGGTATCTGTTCGGGGGGCCGTCATTGGCCGCCAAGGGTGCCCAGATCGGCTACAGGTCCGGGGCAGGGCAAACCGTATCCGGCCTTGGTAATACCGCTGGATATAACGCCACGGGGAAGGGGGCAATCGGTTCTTCGCGTGGGTTAGCGGGGGGTCCCGAGGGAAGAGATGGCGATGGGTCTTCTAGCCTATTGGGTGTCAACACTCCCACCGCATCCAGCCAAATAGCAGCGACAACCACCCCCGCCGCAGAAGACGCCTATCAAGCAGTCGTCCCGGTTGAGGAATGGTCGAGTTTATCTGTCGCTGACCGTCAAAAGGCAATGCGCGAATTTTGGGCACAGTTTTAACAGCGGATACCGCCTAACCGCATAAACGGGCGAGTGATGACGAGGAAACAATGAGCAAAGTCGAAGACGAAGTGATCGAAACCACGACCGAGGAAGTCACCCAAGATGAACCCGGGCAGGACGAAGTTACCTCTACCGACGAGAAGAAGGGAACCGTCGAAGGGGAAGCGGTAGCGCCCGAAGCCGAGGATGACGGGAACGAAGTCACGGTTTCAATTGGGGAGCCCGATCCCCAGGTGGAGGAAGAGCGCAAGGCCCCTCAGTGGGTCAAGGATTTGCGCAAAACCAATCGGGAGTTGCACGCCAGGACGAAGGAACTTGAAGCGAAGCTGAATGCACAGGCGACCGAGAACAAGCCGGTAGTCCTGGGGCAGAAGCCGACAATCGAGGACTTCGACTTTGACGCGGAAGAGTTCGGGGTTGCGCTTGAGGGATGGTTCGAGAAGAAGAACCGCGTCGCCCAGGAAGAGCAGCGCCGAAAGGATGAAGCCAAGGCCCAGGAGGACGCTTGGCAGGCCAAACTCACCGATTACGGCACGAAGAAGGCGGAAGTCAAGGTTAAGGACTTCGAGGATGCCGAGAAGGAAGTCCAGAGCGTCTTGAGTGTGACCCAGCAGGGAATCGTCCTACAGGGGGCGGAGAACGCCGCCCTTGTGGTCTATGCCCTAGGGAAGAACCCCACCAAGGCTAAGGAGCTGTCCGGCATCACCGATCCCGTCAAATTCGCATTTGCCGTAGCCAAATTGGAGGCCCAGTTGAAAGTCACAGAAAAGAAACCAAAGCCCGAACCCGAGCGCGTGATCTCTGGCACGGGTCGAACCTCTGGATCAGTGGATTCCACGCTCGAACGGCTCCGCGAGGAGGCCGCCAAGACGGGGGATTACACCAAGGTCAAGCAATACAACCAATCGAAACGCAACAAATAGGAGCCCATGATGGCCAACAGTTTCAACAAAGAAGAGCGAATCGCCTTCGAAACCCTCTTGGAAGGGTTCGAAGACGCCCTGGTGATGTCTCGCCAGGTTTCCAAGTATTCCCCCGATCAGGTGATGATGGAGCGGGCCAATGACATCATCTGGCGTCCCGTGCCCTTCATCGCTCAGTCCCACGATGGGACCGACGCGACCGCCAACTTTGACGAAGCTACCCAGCTTTCCGTCCCTGCGACCATCGGCTACGCCAAGCATTCCACTGCGATCCTGACCGCTACCGAACTCCGGGACGCGCTCCAGGAAAACCGGCTGGGCCAGGCTGCCAAGCAGAAACTCGCGTCTGACATCAACGTGGCCGTGAACACCATCGCCGCGATGCAGGGCACGCTGGTCGTCAAGGATGCCGCTGCGGCTAGCGGTATCGCTGACGTGGCGCTCGTTGAAGCGATCATGAATGAGCAGGGCGTCTCCCCTGACGATCGCAAGCTGTTCCTCAGCACTCGCGACTATAACGGTATGGCCGCGAACATCGCCGCCGTGACGCGTTCGTTCGGGAACCAGAAGTCCGAGAAGGCCATGGAGAAGGGGTTCGTTGGCGAAGTGCTGAGCTTCGATACCTACAAAATGGACTACTCCCGGCGTCTCGCAGCTGCGGGCGGTGGTGGTGCCATCGTGATCGACACCCTCCTGGCCACGGGTCAGAATTACGTTCCCCTGGCAACACAGACCGCCGCGACGGGCGAGGTTTCGAACGTCGATAACCGCTACCAGACCGTGACCGTCAGCACCTCCGCTGGTGTTGTGGCTGGTGACTGCTTCACGATCGCTACCTGCAATGCTGTGCATCACATCACCAAGCAGGATACGGGCCAGCTGAAGACCTTCCGGGTGATCTCCGTCCCGGCTGGTGGCACGACCCTCGTGATCTCCCCCCCCATGATCAATGCTCTGGGTGGGACCGAAGCCGAGTTGCAGTATCAGAACTGCGTCCAGAACACCCCCGCCGCGAATAGCGCCATCGTGTTCCTGAATACGGTTGCTGCGGCTGCCAACCCGTTCTGGATCAAGGACGCCATCGAGATCCTCCCGGGGCGTTATGCGGTTCCTTCGGATGCCGGTGTGGCCGTCATGCGCGGAACGACCGACCAGGGCCTCGAACTCGTCATGCAGAAGTTCTATGACATCAACACCATGAAGACCAAGTATCGCTGGGATACGCGGTTCGGCGTCGTGAACAAGTTGCCCGAGCACTCGGGGATCATCCTCTTCAGCCAGACCTAGGTCAAATAGGCGGGGGGCCTCGGATCCCCTCCGTTCACCTTCCCCATTCCCATTCCACCCTAAGGAGCATCGAAAATGCCCATCATCTACGCGCATGGTGAAGCGACTATCGCGCTTGCCGCGAATGACAAGATCGCCATCTTCTCTAATTCCCCGGTCAAGTATTTCATCAAGACCGGATACCCCAATTTCCCCGATGCCTGGGTCCTGACCAAGACCACGACTGCCGGAGATACCTACACCTCCGCTGCTGTTACCGTGGCGTCCACTGTCCGCGTCGAAGCGTCCGAGGCTGTGGCCTACTACGAAGTCGGCGCGGCTCCCGTGATCAACGAGCCCTTGGCCGATCAGTCCTTCGCCGATGCTACTGGTGTGATTTCTGGCCTCGCTGCGGCCCAGGGCGGTAGTTCCACGCTCAAGGGCGGGACTTCCTCGACTGCCGCTAATGCTGGCGGTGCTGCTGCCCTTCTGGGTGGAGTCCCCGGCGAGACTGGCGTTGGCGGTGCTGCTACCGTTACCGCTGGTGCCGGTGGCTCTACCTCTGGCAAGGGCGGTGCGGTTGTTCTGACCGGTGGCGCTGGCACGGCTGGCGATGCTGCGGGCGGTTCGATCGTCCTCCAGCCCGGCGCTCTGAATGGCGCTGGTCTCGATGGTGGCGTGTTCAACCGTGGCACCTATCAGTTTTCCAAGCAGGCCGCTCCTGTAGCCAAGGGCGACGGAGCGCAGTCTGTCACCGGTGCCCAGATGATCGGCGGTATCTGCGTCCAGACGATCACGGGCGCGTCCACTCTGACCACCCCCACGGGTGCTCTGCTCACGGCAGCTTGCCCATCTGATTTGGCTACTGGCGATTCGTTCCTGTTCCGGGTCATCACCCTGGGCGCGGGCGCGGATGATATCACCACCCTGACCGCTGGCGATGCTGGCGTGACCTTCGTTGGTGATGTGACCGTTGGTCCTGGCGCTGCCGGAACCACCTCTGGCGCAACCTTCCTGTTCCGCTGCACTGGAGCCGGGACTTGGGTGGGCTACCGCGTCGGCTAGTCGTTTCAACCGGGGAGGGGCTGCGGCTCCTCCCCTCTCTTCGGAGATTCCATGCCACTCAAGAGGGGTTCCAGCCCTAAGACGGTTTCCAAGAACATCGCCACGGAAATGCACGCGGGCAATCCGCAGAAGCAAGCCATCGCAATCGCCCTGAACGTGGCCCGCAAGTCCAAGGGCAAGAAAGGGAAGAAATGAAGTTTCCCCGCCTCGTCTACAAGAACACAGGTCCCATTGAGCGCCAGGGCGGCACCTATGACTGCGTTCTGGTCCTGAACGAAGTGGAATACGACGCCAAGATCAAGGCCGGTTGGCTCCACTGCATCGGAGCGGAACCCATCACCCCGGAAGCGGAACTGGAGGAAGCGCCTCCTACTCGTTCCGAACTCGAAGCCAAGGCTACCGAGCTGGGCCTGAAATTCGACCGTCGTATGGGCGACAAGAAGATCCTGGCCATGATCACGAAGGCGATGGAGGGATAACGTGTCCTACACGAAGCGAGAGTTCGTCTATGCTGCGTTTGCCGAGATTGGCTACGCTTCGTATGCTTTCGATTTGGATTCCAACGATATCGAAGCGGCCATGCGTCGAATGGATTCCATGCTTGCGGGCTGGAACGCCCTGGGAATCCGAATCGGCTACCCACTACCCGCGAACCCAACCGATAGCGACCTGGATGAACTGACCACGGTGCCCGACTCCGCTAATGAGTCCATCATCACGAACCTTGCGATTCGCATTGCTCCGGGACTTGGCAAGACAGTCTCCCAGGACACCAAGATCACGGCACGGGCTGCATACAGCACCCTCCTAGCGCGTTCGGCCATGCCTAGCGAGATCCAACTTGGCAGTCTCCCGTCTGGCGCGGGTAACAAGTCCTTCGATTCGCCATTCCTCGCTGAACCCGAAAGCCCCCTCACGGTGGGCAATGATTCTGAACTCACCTTCGAATAGGGGCACCCATGACCAACATCAACCAGCTTTCTTCCGCCTCCTCGGTCGTGGCCGGGGATACCATCCCGATTTGGTCCACGGATAACGGAGATACGCGCAAGGTTTCACTTACCACGCTCATGGCCTACGCACGTGCGAACCTTGGGGCGGCCTCTGGAACGTCGCTGATCCTGACCTCCTACGTCAAGACAACGGCGGTTCTGGTCTCGGCTCTGCCTGCGGCGGCGCTGGTGGGTGCTGGGGCAAGATCAGCGGTGACTGACGCAACCCAGACCCTCACGGCAGGTATCGGAGCAGTCGTTGCCGGGACCGGCGCGAACATCGTGCCCGTCTTCTCGGACGGAACCAACTGGCGTATCGGCTAAGGAGCAATTATGGAAACCAGACCCTTCAACCCTCATCGCGGCGCGAACCAAGTCACCTCTCCTGCGGGTGCGTCGGCATCGATCTCCCTGGATCCTGTAGACAAATCCGTTCGGCTGGTCAATTCCGGCGCGAACATCTGTCATGTCCGAATTGGGACGGGTGCCCAGACTGCAACGACTGCGGATATCCCAGTGCGTCCTCTGTCGGAGGTCATCGTGGCCAAGGGCGACGGTGAGAACACCCTGGCGCACATCTCCGCAGCCGGAACGACCCTTCACGTTCAAACCGGAGAAGGCGGGATCTAACATGACCCAGATTCCCATCCTCAACGGGGTCTATACGGACGAGAATGCTGAATTCCGTTCGGCGTATCCCGTCAATCTGATCCCCGTGCCCAAGAAAAACGGCATCAGTGAGGGTTATCTGCGGCCTGCTGATGGGATCGTGGCTCTTGGGGCTGGTGGCCCCGAAATTGACAGAGGCGGGATCAACTGGAACGGCGTCTGCTACCGAGTGATGGGCTCCAAGCTGGTGAGCGTCACATCTGCCGGGGCGGTGACCGTCCTGGGAGACGTTGGGGGGCTTCCCGGTGATCTGGTGACTATGGATTACGGGTTCGGACGCCTTGCCATCGCATCAGCCGGGAATCTCTACTATTGGGATGGCCTCCTGCTAACCCAGGTGGTTGATCCTGATCTAGGCACGGTCGTAGACATGCTCTGGGTTGATGGCTACTACATGACCACGGATGGGACGTATCTGGTAGTCACGGAGTTGAACACTCCAACATCGGTAAACCCGCTCAAGTACGGGTCCTCCGAGGTGAACCCGGATCCCATTCTGGCGCTACTGAAGATGCGGGATGAGGTCTACGCGCTGAACCGGCACACAATCGAGGTATTCAACAACGTCGGAGGTGATCTCTTCCCGTTCCAGCGCAACAGCGGGGCATTGATTCGGAAGGGTCCGGTTGGAACCCACGCATGCTGCGTCTATCTGGACACGATCGCATTTCTAGGCTCTGGGGTTGGGGAAGCACCCGGGGTTTACCTCGGTGGGAACGCAAGCGCCGTCAAGGTAAGCACACGAGAAATTGATACCCTGCTTCTGGATTACACGGAAGCGCAGTTAGCAACCGTCAAGCTTGAATGCCGAAACGACAAGGCCAACCAACTGCTGTATGTCCACCTTCCCGACAAGACCCTCGTTTATGATGGGGCTGCATCCGGTTCAGTGGGTGAGCAGGTTTGGTTCGTTCTTACGTCTGCGGTGAACGACTTCTCCCAATACCGGGCTATGAATTTCGTCTGGTGCTATGACAAATGGATCGTCGGAGATCCTCAATCTGTAGCCATCGGATATCTATCTGATTCCGTGTCGAGCCACTGGGGATCAGTAGTCCGATGGGAATTCGGCACGACCATCGTTTACAACGGGGGGGCAGGCGCGATCTTCCACGAACTCGAACTGGTAGCCCTGACGGGCCGGGTGGCCCTAGGTTCAACCCCGACCATCCGAACGTCCTATTCTGTGGACGGGGAAACGTGGAGCGTAGAGAGGGCCATCAACGCGGGCCTGATTGGGGATCGGCTCAAGCGGCTGGTGTGGTGCCACCAGGGCAATATGCGCAACTGGCGTATCCAGCGGTTCCGAGGGGATAGCGGCAGCTTCATCACTTTCGTCCGGCTAGAAGCCCGGATCGAACCGATGGTGGCGTGATGGCTGGGACGCTGAAGATCAGCCGAGCCCAGCTTGCCGCGTTTCTCAAAAATGACCATGACGCCATTCGTCAGTTTGAGACGCTGTTCGATATCGCGGCTCCGCTCGAGGCTGTTCCGATCGCAGCAGATGAACTCAGCGCGGCGTCCAGCATCGCGGACGACAAGGCACAAAAGGCGCTGGTTGCCATCTACGGGCTGCAGGATTCGCTAGATAGGCTGGCATCGGCTCCGATTGCGGATGCCGGGAATGCCGTCCATCGTTCCGGGACAGAGTTAGTGAGGGGAAACAAGACATTCTTCGACCAAACGCTCGTAGGTGAGTCTGCCAGCCTGGCGGATTTCCCCAATGCTGGGCTTATTTCATCGCGTGGCGATTCGGGGCATAGCTATTCCAACAACATAGGGGTTGTGGGCGAGTCTAAGTCGGTCGTCGGGTTCCCTGGTATCGGTGTTGGGGGCGTTGCGCAAACCAACGGGATATTTCCGGCCTATGGTATGGCAGGCAGGGCGCTTGTATCTGCGGGGGCAGACTCGGGGGCAGCCATTGGGGTTGAGGGACTATCAGAAGCGGTGCATGCGGGAGGATCCAATATCTCGTTTTATGCCATAGCCTCAGGTGGTCTGCTCAATTTCAGTTTTTACGGCAATTCTGGCCGGATTTATAATGCCGACACGACCACATCAACCTCTAAAACGACTGGTTCTGCCGTGTTTGGTGGTGGTCTCGCTGCAAACGGACCATTCTTTGCGGAGTCCGGGACATTCGTAAAATCAGACGCAACGGCTGTGATCAAGCTCGACCGGGTAGATACCACCATCGGAACAGATGATATCGTTGGGCGTCTGGAGGTGGAGGGGCACGACGCGGGAGCCTCCGGAATCTGTGCCACATTCGAGGCCATAGCAGAGGGGAACGCCGGGGAGACGGGTTGGCGGTGGTGCAACGGAACGGCTGGTGCCATCACAGAAACGATGCGCCTTAACGAGCTGGGATACCTTGGCATTGGAACGGCGGAGCCCGACGCAAACCTACACGTCGAATATGCAACCGGTGCCGTCGAGAGGCTCACTCGTAAAGATACAACCGTAACGGCTGGAGATATCGTTGGCCGCGTAGAGTTCGAGACTCAGGATGCAGGATCGGCTGGGATCGGAGCCTACGTGCAGGCCGTTGGGGGTGGATCCGGGGGAGAGGTCAATGTCGCCATTGGAACGGGGCTTGGTGGGGCTGCTGCCGACCGCCTAGTTATTGATTATGCCGGGGTGTCCACGTTCTCTCATCGCGTTCTGAATCCCAAAATGTTCATCACCGAAGAGGGGGGGTTTGCTATCCGCCTTGTGGCGGGAGAAAACCTGTCTCGTGGCGAGGTGGTTTACGTGCGCATCGCCGGAGGCACAGATGGCAAGGTGTGGAAAAACCCGATTGATGGGGATATGCCGGTGGGAGTCGTTTTCGCTAACGCGCTTGCCGATGCGGAAGCGGTTGTCGTGATTTCTGGGATTGCCTACGTGTTGCCGACCAGCACTGTAACCGCCACACGAGGGTATGTGATTTACTCCAGTGCTTCTGAGGCTGGGCGGGTTGACCAGGCGGCTGCGGTTCCAGCCATTACCACGCACATGAGGGAATGTGGCCATCTTCTGGACACTGGCGGCGGGAATGGCGTGTTAACAAGAGCGATCATCCATTTTAACTAGGGAGAAAATATGCCAGTAGCTGTCAAGAATATCATCCCCTGCAAGGCAGTGGAGAACGCGCAAACGACGCAATATACAGCGACCCTGTGCAAAGCGATCATCGACAATTTCACCGTCACAAACACGAGCGCGGCCAATGCAACATTTGGCTGCAATATTGTAGCTCCGTTAGGGGTTGCCGGTAATCCGAATCTGATCATCAAGCCGCGAACTATCATTCCCGGGGAAACCTATCACTGTCCCGAAATGGTAGGGAAGGTGATTGAGATGAACTACTTCGTTTCCACCATCGCAAGCGCGGCCAATGCCCTGACTATGAGTGTGTCTGGTCGGGAGATCACATAACTTTGCGCGGATATGGTTATGGACGTATACTTAATACGTCTGAGAGCCAGAGCCGCCAGCAGCTCAACACTGGAGTGCGCGAATGCTCATCACGATTCTTCACGAGGTGCCAAATGGGAATGTGGGGTGATATCGCCAGTGCGGCGGGCGGCTTGCTGTCCAGCTATCTGTCCAGCGAGTCCCAGAAAGATGCTGCGTCCAGTGCGTCCAGTGCGCAGACTGCCGCAAGTACTGCCGGGATTACAGAGCAGAGGGCACAGTTCGAGGCCATCCAGAAGCTCCTGAAGCCCTATACCTACACGGGCACGGCGGCTCTCGGATCTCAGCAGGCCCTCCTGGGATTAAGTGGAAACGAGGCACAACAAGCAGAAATTGACGCTCTTGAAAATTCGGCTCAATACAAGTCCACGGTTGAATCCGGGGAGAATGCCATCCTCCAGAACGCCTCTGCCACTGGAGGACTCCGAGGTGGGAACGTCCAGGGAGCGCTGGCCCAATTCCGGCCCCAGGTGCTCAGCAGCCTTATCAACCAACAGTTCAGCAACCTCGGGAGTCTTTCAACCCTGGGGCAGAATTCCGCAGTCCAACAAGCGGCGGCTGGGCAGGCCACGGGCAATCAGGTCTCCTCCCTGCTGGGTAACATCGGGTCCGCACAGGCCGGGAATGCTCTTGCCCAGGGTCAGGCCAATTCTAACCTGTGGAGCGGGGTTGCTAACACGCTTGGAACGCTCGCCGGTTCGAAGTTCTAGGAGACGCCATGCCAGAACCTTTCAACTATATGTTCCAAGGATCGCAGCCCGTCCAAGCCGACTTCGCGGGGAGCTTCGCCAAGGGCCAGGCGCAAGCCAAGGCTGAACGCGACAAGCTCGCCCAGGAAGAGTCCGCACGCCAGATGCAAGCCGACATGATGGAGGTCACCAAGAATCCAACGGTTGCCAGTATCACCAAGGTCATGAGCCTATACCCCCAAGTGGGTGACAAATACAAGCCCCTTCTGGAATCGGCCACGGCACAGCAGAAGCAGAACCGCATCAGCCAAGCTTCCGATGTGTTTATGGCCATCGGGAGCGGGAAGCGTGACATTGCGATGAGGCTCTTGGAAGATCAGGCCGCCGCGGCTCGGAACGCAGGGGATGAGCAGGAGGCCAAGAGCGCCGAGACCCTCCGAACCCTGATCGAGAGTAGCGATACCGGGGAGGCCGGGGATAAGATGGTCTTCTCGTCTGCCGGAACGTTCCTGGCTAAAGCTATGGGGCCGGATCAGTTCGAGAAGACCTATTCCGGGCTGTTCGCTAACCAACGGGCCGAAGCAGAGGCCCCGTCGAAGCTGAAAGAATCCGAAGCCAAGGCCCAGAAGGCCGCTGTGGACGCCAAGTTTGCGGAATCGAACGCCGCGATGAGTCTTCAAAAGTCCGGGTGGGACATCACGAAGATTCAGAATGATATTGAGATATCCAAGCAGAACGCCAAAATCGCCATGATGAACGCTGCCATTGCCCGCGAAGGAAACGACCTGAAGCGCAAAGAGCTTGCGCTGAAGGTGCAGGACGCCCAGACCGCCAGGGATGACAAGCTCCGCGAGAAGGTCTCTGAGGTATCGAGCGCACAATCCACTATCGACAATATGCTTTCCACGGCTCAGATGGCCCTGGACACTCCCAAGAGCGTAGTTGGAAGCGCTGCCGGTCCCGTGAGCTCGAGGGTGCTCACCACATCCCAGGCCACGGCGGATTTTGAGGAACTGGTAAAGACCCTCGGTTCTCAGGCGTTCTTGACGCAGGTTAAGTCGATGAAAGGTATGGGTTCCCTGTCCGACGCAGAGGGAAAGAAGCTCGAAGCTGGGCTGCAAAGCCTGTCTCTTCGCCAGTCTCCCGAACGGCTCATGAGCAACATCAAGGAAATGCAACGGCTCATGATCAAGGCCCGAGAAAACCTGAGCAACAAATTCGGAGCCCCAACATCTCCAAGCGATCTTCGCCCAGGAGTGGAACAACGCACCGTAACCGTGGAGTATTAAATGCCCTACACGGTAAAGACAAAAGACGGAATCATTCTCACCAATATCCCCGACGAAATCGCCCCAGATTCGCCAGAGGTCAAGGCGAAGGTTGCTCAAGCTCGGGCCAGTAAGGGTATCGCGCAACCCCAGACCCCGGCAGGATTGTCGGCACTGGATCAAAAAACAGTCAATCAACCCCCACCTGAGCCGGAAGAGCCTAAAACGACCGCCTCTGGTATCGTTGGGGCGGTGAATCGTGCGCTCCTGCCGTATGCGGGGGGAGCTGCCCTTGGTGCGGCTGGGGGCGCTCCCATTGGAGGCGTTGGGGCTGTCCCGGGCGCTGTGGCCGGAATCGCTGCCGTGGGTCTTTCTAAACTCGTTGGTGACCCCATTGTGTCAGCAGTGAATGGGATGCTCGGGACGAAATATAGTCTCCCAACCGAAGCGCTCGAAGACTTGATGGCGAAGATTGGCATCCCACAGCCCAAGACGGAGGCCGAAAGGATCGTTCGCACGGCCACGGAAGCCGCAGCGGGGGCGGGTAGTCAAGTGGGCCTCGGAAAGACGCTCATGCAGGCCGGATTCTCCCCCACAACCCAGGCCATCGGAACCTCGCTATCGTCTCAGCCTGCGGCTCAGATCGCTAGCGGTGCCGGGGCAGGTGTTGGATCGCAAACCGCCGCGGAGATGGGCGGAGGTCCGCTTGCGCAGATGGCGGGTGGCTTGGCGGGCGCTGGTATCGCGGGCGCTCCGTTCTTCAAGGCTACTCCTAAGCCTGCTCTTGCGGCGGTGGAACGTGAAGCCCCTGTGATCGCGGCACCAGTTGCTGAAATACCTGTAGCACAAGCTGCGAAGATCGAGGCGGATCAAGCCAAGAACATCGGGGAGTTGGTAAGGAAGGCGTCTGGAACCGGGATAGGAGCAGCCACAGCCAAGAATCAACTTGCCGACATGGCCGCAATCAACCCGGAAGCTAGGGCCGCTGCGGATCGGTTGGGAATGGAACTACCACCTGACGTTTTCTCGGATAGCCCACAAATCAGGGCCGCTGCGGGGCTAACGCGCTCTGCGGCAGGTAGTCAGGCCGAAGGCGCATGGCGAACCACCGTATCTAATGCCGTGGACAAGGCGGACGAGGTAATCAAGGGCTTCGACGCTACGTTTGTCGAGGGCCAAGTATCCCCCGGCGTGCAATCGCAGAAAGTGCGGGAAACGCTCCTGAAGACACGTTCTGAGATGAACGAAGCGGCCAAGAAAATCTATGAACAGGTTGATACTGCGATTCCCAAGAATGCACCCGTGCAACTCCCGAAGGTCGAAGAGACCTTGCTGAAGATCATGGACGAAGTTGGGGAGGGGGGCCTTTCTGCCCAGGAAAAGAAGCTGCTCAAGATGGTTGACGCCAAGGAAGGCGTGACCTATGGCCGTTTGATCCGGGAGAAGAACCTTATGGGACAGGCCATCGCCGGGAAGGATTCACCCTATGGGAACATGGAGGCTGGAGCACTCAAGCGCCTGTATGGCGCGCTGGCAGAGGACCAACTAACCAACGTGGAAGCTGTTGGGGGGGCGGAACTCCGCAAGGATTTGCACGGGGCGAACCTGCTCTACGCCAAGGAACGCGCTCTGGTCAAGCGGATCGTCAATGCCTTCGGGGAGGACTCCGAGGGCAGCATTGCAAACAAGATGCGCACGGCCATCACGGGAGGTTCCAAGGGATCTTCGGAGGACTTCATGAAGCTCATGAAGATCGTCCCGGATGATCTCAAACGGGAAACCGTGGCGACGGCCCTTGCATCCGCTACCCGATCCGCACGGGGTGCCGAGCGTGGCGGCTTCGGATTTTCTGAGTTCGCCAAGACGTATCAAGGGCTCCGTGCTAACGCCCCCATTTACAAACAAGTGGTTGAAGCCCTTGGCCCCGGATCGGATGCTGTGTTGCGCGATCTCTACGAGGTGTCCAAACGGGTTACCGACGCCCGGGCCAACGTTCTGACCACCGGCAAGGCAAACCAAGCCATCGCCCAAGCCATGACGGCGGAAGGGCTCATGTCAAAGGTGCTCGATAGCACGGTTGCGCGAGGGATCACCACGGGGGCCTCCGCTATCGGCGCCGGTCCTATCGGCGCCGGTGTTTCAAGTGCGCTCATGAACGCACTTTCTAATGGGAAGAAAGACGCGCTAACAGCAGCGGGTGAAATGTTTCTGAGTGAAGAATTCAAGCGACTGGCCATTGAAGCAGCCACGAAGGCGAAGCCAAACCCTGCTGCTGTGCGTGGTCTTGTGAATGGTGGAGCCTTCCAACGATTCGCACATACGATTCAGTTGCCAACATCGAAAGAACAACAGGCCCTCTGGGTCATGAACGCCCTTCGCGCTGAAGAATCAATTCAATAGGAGAAATGATGGCATCCGTAGAAATCAAGGCCCCCTTCGAAACCTTCCGGGACGTGGACGGATCTCCCTTGGATGATGGGTATGTGTATATCGGCGTAGCGGGGCTAGACCCGATTGCTAACCCAATCTCTATTTATTGGGATTTCGCGTTAACTATTCCCGTGTCTCAGCCTATTCGGACTATTGCCGGGCTTCCATCTAGGGGTGGGGCTCCGTCTTCTGTGTATGCAGGATCCGACTATTCAATCACGATAAAAGACAAAAATGGTAGTTTGGTATACACATCGGATTCATCTACTGAAATCACGGCAGAATTAGCCAACACCACTGACCCAGCCAAGGGCGATGCGATGTCGGGCGTCAAGTCGACACTGGCCGATAGCGTTGCCACCACCCAGCACGAAGTCAACGAGCGCACCCGAAGCGTTTTCGACTGGTTCTCCGCTACTCAAAAGGCTGATGTTCTGGCTAGGACCGCCCTTATCGATGTGTCTGCCGCGTTGCAGACTGCCATCACTTCCGGCGCAGATCTCGCGTTCCCAGGCGGCTCCTACGCCGCAAACAACCTGACTATGAGCACCCTGGGGCAACGGTTGATTGCGAACGGCTACGTTAAGATCATCAAAAATGCCAATGGCTCGATCCTGACGGTAAGTGGGCAAGAGTGCGAATTGTCCGGCATCCTGTTCAGCGGTGAGTCTTCAACCCCTGCACTGACGGGGGATAATCTAGTCGTTACCGGGGCCAACGTTCGGCTGAATAATTGTGGCAGCAAATACGCCTATGGTCGTGCCCTGCTAGCCACTGGGACGGGGCTGCACATCAACGGCACTAACGGTATATGGCAGACGACAGACGCAACGGCGACTGGTTACGATATCGAAATTGGCGTTTCTGGAACTGCAACTCTTTACCATCATCTGACCGATATTTATACTTCGAAAGCGACTGGTGGTATTAAACTCATCGACACCGGATCCCATTCTATTGTCGGGGGTCAGTTTGGAAAACTGACTATCGCAAAGGGCACCGGACCGGCTGGAGTGAATGGAGGGATGACCAGTTCCTGCCGTATTCTCGGGGATATCACGGTTGAATCCTCCAGCGCTATTTTTACTGGAAACCAGTTCGGGACCATTGCTATATCCTTCGCGGCTGGAACGTCTCTCTGTGTCATCGATATGAGCAATACTTTTTCGGCTGGCACTACGATCACCAATTCTGGAAACGCAAACAACTTTATCCAGCGCAACTTATCAACTGGAAGTTACGCACAGTTTACTTATGGCGTTGGGGCGTGGTATTACCAGGTCGATCTGACCACCGGTACGCATTGGTTCCCTTCTCATGTGAGAATGGCGAACAACAAGACGCTCAGCATGCGCAACGCTGCTAACGATGCTGACCTAACAATGATGACTGTCAACGCCTCCGACAACATCACGCTAGGGCATGCTGTTGGGGCAGCTTTCACAAATTTCATGGCTGGGACGGGCGGCATTTACCTTGCAGTGGGAGGAGCAGCGAAATGGAATGCGACCAATACGGGGCAATGGCTCCCATCCGTAGATAATACCCAGCGGATTGGTGCAGCGGGTCAGAGATTATTGGAAATTTACTGCTCCAATGCAACCATTAACACATCCGATGCAAGGGATAAAACGGACATCCGGGATTCTGACCTGGGGTTGTCGTTCATTGAGCGTCTGCGTCCAGTGGCGTTTCGTTGGATCAACGGGCACAACGAAGTGAAGGTGCTGGAGCCGGAAGACACTGAAAACTCAATCCCTGCCGTGCTTGAAATCACACCCATCCCCGGAATTCGATCCCACTATGGTTTTTTGGCGCAAGAAGTCAAGCAAGCTCTTGATGCAGAGGGCGTGGCGGATTTTGCGGGGTGGACGCTCGACGATCCAGACGATCCCAATAGCAGGCAGGGGCTCAGGTATGACCACCTGGAAGCCCCTATGGTTCGGGCAATTCAGGAACTTTCTGAACGACTGAAGCGGCTAGAGTCTTTGTAGATGCCCAAGCGCCCCAAGGGAACCCCCGCCCGGATCGAAACCCCATCCGAGCGGGTAGCGCGGGTCAGAGCGGAGCGGATGGCGGCGAGGGTGGCTGAGTCGGATCGGCTCGCCCGGGAGTATGCCGAGACGCTCGACGAACGGCAGAGGTAGCCTTGACCCGCCTGAATTATGCACGGTTTTGCATACGCGCCACTTCTTCGCCACTGCTCCAAAACGGGGGCACTTTTGTCAACACTTACAGCGCAATATAGAGCAATGAAGGCGCTGAATTTGACCCAGCATAAAAGCAAAAACCCCTGTGTTATCAGGGGTTTAAGTGGTGGTCCCGGAGCGATTCGAACGCCCGACCCTCAGATTCGTAGTATTCAGACCACCCTAGTCTAGCGCGTGTTTGCGGGGAGTGTCCGCCACTTTTGCGCCACTTTAACCATTTATTCAAGCAAGCCCCATCTTCTGGACAAGCTCAGCCCTTGATTGAGCCGATGGGTTTCAGGCGGGTGGTGATCTTCACGAGGTCGGTTTGGTTGGCCATCACTGCGTCGATGTCCTTGTAGGCCCCTGGGGCTTCGTCCAGATCATCCGCGTTGCGGAGCCCGTGGATGACGCCCGCCATCTTGGCCGTCTCCTCCTCGATGCTCAGGGTCCGCTGGGCCTGCTTGCGCCCCATGCGCCTCCCCGCCCCGTGAGAGCAGGAGTTGAACGATTCTGGGTTGCCCAGGCCCTCCACGATGTAGCTGGCCGTCCCCATGGAGCCAGGGATGATGCCACGCTCACCGGCCCGGACGCGGGTGGCACCCTTCCGGTGGACCCAGACGTTCTTGCCGTAGTGAGATTCCAGAGCCGCGTAGTTGTGGTGGATGTTCACGGCGTCGACCGGGCTGGCCCCGGTGACATCCGACACGATGCCCATGATCTGCTCCATCATCCAGGCCCGGTTCGCCTTGGCGAAGTCCAGGCAGAATTCCATGGCGGCACGGTAGTCCTGGCCTGCCTGGTCGTCCATGGGCAGGAAGGCTAGATCGGGATCCGGGAGGGTCACATGCCAGCGGGAGCATAGGGCCTGGGCCAGCTTGTGGTAGACGTTGGCTGTCTTGAGCCCGAAGTTCCGGGAACCAGAGTGCAGCATGATCCAGAAGGTGCCGGTGGGGTCCTCCTGGAATTCAATGAAGTGATTTCCGCCGCCCAGGGTTCCAAGCTGTTTCCGTGCGCTGTCTAGTTCCTGCTGGATGATCGGCAGACCCGGGGCGCGGTCGAACCCTTCCCACGCCTGGGGGTGCTGGTGGTGGGCGAAACCGACCGGGACCGCCTTGCGGACGCGGCCCATGATCTCCTTGAGGGTGTCGGTCTGGATCCCGTTCAGGCTGGTCATCTGGGCGGCCATGCCGCAGCCGATGTCCACGCCTACCGCATTGGGGATGATGACCCCCTCTGTGGCCAGGACGCCCCCGATGGGCATGCCGTAGCCCTGGTGGCTGTCGGGCATGATGGCAACCCACTTATGGACGAAGGGTAGATTGGCGAGGTTCTTGGCCTGGGCCAGGGCTCCGTCTTCGATATCCTCAAGCCAGAGTTTGATGGGGATTCGTTCAGTGTTCACGACGCGCATTGGCGCTCCTTGAAGGGGTGGTGCATCTGGACATCAGCCGGATTTCCGCAGGGACATGCGGAACTCAATTGTTCCTATTTCCTGGGCTACTTGGTTCCGTTCCCACTCGGCCTCAAACTGGCGATCGAGAAGTTTCAGGTAATCCTTCGCCAAAATCGAATCGACCCTCGCGCGGCGCCTTTTGAGGGCATCGAGTTGCTGGATGACGTGGGGGCCGTGGTCCTTGGCGTTGACGATTTCGATGAACTCGCGGTGGATGGCGAAGGCCTCGCCCGTGATTCCGTTATGCTCATCCACTTCCGCTTTTGCCTTGTCGGCAATTTTAGACATTCGGGCATGTTCGCGTCGGAGCGCGCCCAGGGTTATTTCGTCGCCTGTTTTCATGGGTGCCTCAGCGGTAGACTGTTCCGGCGCGGAGAACGATTCCGAGCCAAATGAAGTAGGGCATTCCGTGGTTCCTGCTGGTCCTGGGCAACTTCAGATATGGACGACACGACCACCAAGATCGTTTCGGAATCGATCGATTTCAGCCCTGTCTTGGCTTTCGTAGACGAGGGCCTTCGATTGGTCGGTGTCCCATGTGACGACTTTCTTGCCGTCCGGTTCGACGCGAACTCCGGAGAAGTATTGAGCTACCCGGTTGACCATCTTCTTGATGACGTACGGAGTTGTTTTTGCCATGGATGGGCTCCTTGGATGGGTGGGTGTTCTGGACATCAGTGAGTTAGAGCAAAACGGACACGGCAAGCGCGGCAACACCCGCCTTCAAGGTCTTCGAGTCCCTTGGTTTCGCAGGGCATGTCCTTCCAGTCCTCCAACGTTTCTTCTAGCAATGCAATGCGCTGGGCTTGGCTTCGCAGGCACTTGAGATCCTTCTCGGATTCACCTTCCAGGAAGGACACGCGGCATTGAAGTCGTTCTCGGTCCCTGTGGAGTTCATCAATCAAGGACATCACTTCAGCGTCAGCCTCATGGGTCACGCTTCCGATTTTGATACTCAAGGGTTCCTCCTTTGATGGCTGGATGTGGACAACCTTAGTTCTTGGGCTCGATGCCAGCACCGATGCGTCTCATGAGATCGGAGAACGCCATATCGAGCGTGGCTGACGGTGAATAGTTGCGTATCAAATACGCCTTTGCGTTTGCATAGGCGGTGATGATCTCGGGAACATTGGCTAGGGTTTCCTCGGTGGGCATCGTCGTGCTCCTGGACATGCTCAGGCGGCGGGCTTCATGAACACCAACCAGTGGGTCATGCCGCGCCGACCTGAGACTTGGCCGAATAGGGGTTGGAGGGGGGTGAGGGCCAGCACTTCGCCAACCTTCACATGCGTTTCGTTCCACTTGAAGACCAGGACGCCGGAGGACTCCAGCACCCGGAAGCACTCCGCGAAGCCCAGGCGCAAGTCCTCGCGCCAGTCCGGCCCGAGCTTGCCGTATTTTGCGGCCATCCAGCTTCCAGCCCCGGCCCGCTCCAGGTGTGGCGGGTCGAAGGCCACCAGTTTGAAAGAGGCATCGGGGAACGGGAGATTCCGGAAGTCCATCAGCATGTCCGGCTCGATTCGGAACACTCGCTGGCCATCTTCGCGCCCGTGGGAGCGATCCGTCACGGTCAGGGTCTCGCTCCGCTGATCCCCGAAGATGGCCTCGGGGTGCTGTCGGTCGAACCACATCATGCGGCCGCCACAGCAGGGGTCTAGGATTCGTTTAGGCACGGAGGCCTCCGGTTGGTTCATGGATGTGGACAGATTTACTTGGGGTTTTTGACAGATGGGAGAACAGCCGGTCCCTTGCCACCAGCCAAGAAGGCTGGGATTGCCCTGCGCAGGTCCAACTGGTCGAGGTGACTGACATACCTGGAGGTTGTTGAGATATTGGAATGACCGAATAGTTTGGATACGGCTACAAGGTTCCGGCAGTAGAGATAGCTGGAGAACGCGAAGGTATGGCGCAGCGCGTGAGGCGAAATGCGCTTCTTGATGTCGGCCACTTCGGCCAGGTGCTTGATGATGCGAGATGCTGACTTTGTGGTGAGGCGCCAGTTATCGCGGCTCCCCATGGCCCGATCTTCAGAGAGGAACAGCGGCCCGATGTCGCCGGGTTGGCGGTGGGATCGCTTCAGGTAGTCCTCGATGCCTCGCCGGACTTCCTTGCGGACGGGAATCAGCCGGTCCTTGGAGCCCTTGCCCTGGCGGACGTGGATGGTGGTCCCGCCCTCTGCATCATCACGGATGTCCCGGATATCCAGGTTGACCAGCTCCGCCACGCGCACGCCGGACCCGAGAGCAACCAAGGCCAGCGCGTGGTCGCGGGGGCAGGACGCCTTGGCTGCGTCGAGGTAGCGGAGGATTTCGGCCTGGGTCAGGGTCTCGTGGGGTGTGATGACCGAGACCTTGGGCACCTTCAGTAGATAGAGGAACTGTTCGGATCGGAGGTCGTGCCCACCCAGAGCCGCGCACCATACCAGGAACGACCGGAGCGCGATGAGGGCTTGGGCGTGGGTAGCGGAACCACGGCCATCAGCGACCAGCGCCCCGCGGTAGTTCATCAGGTGGACGGCCTGGACCTCGGACAGTTTCTCGACGGCCATCATCCCGAAGGCGCCAGTCAGGTGCCGGCGGTACCCCCTGGCGGTCTTCTTGTTGGGGATCTGTGAGGCTAGAAACGTCTCGACGATTTCAAGAATATTGGCGCGGCGGTCCACGCTAGGAACACCGCCAGCATTGAATGTAGCCTGTTCTGCAAGGTTCCCCTGGATCACCAAAGTAGGACTCATGCGGCCACCTTCCGCGCCTTTGCCGGGTTCATATAGGCTCGGCACTTCGCACACATCCTGCGGTCTTCCCGGTCGCGTTCGTGTCCGCAGCGGAAGCACTTCCCCGCCTCGATCCACCTGGCCTTACGCCGCGCCTGAACCTCGGCACGGTGTTCCATGCACACCCCACAGAACGAATGCACAGCCACGCGCTTCTTGCAGCAGCAGCAGATACCTTCAGCTCGGCAGATCCTACGTAGGTCGCGCTGGTATTCGGCGTCCTTGGGCTTCCACTTCATACCGGCCTTACCTCCTCCTCGATCAGCCGCGTCTCGCCTCGCTGCTCGGGGGCCGCAAATGAAAGCCCCTTGCCCTCACAAAGCAGCGCATGCAGACCGTTGGCGAACTGGTTGAAATTCTCGTCCTCGTCTTCGCTCCAGTCGCCGCCGATGTGCGTGTGGGATCCGTCCTTCAGCACGATTGTCGCGCTACCAAATCCCCAATCTGGAGTAATGGATCCACCCTCAGAGCAGAGCTTGGCAATGGCCTTCAGTGTGTCCCGGTAGCGGTTCGCCGCTTCCATTTGCGTCTTGAAGTGCCCCCACGGGACGTATGTTTCT